>Ga0247663_1000010_pt1 | contig 46311 bp, 70 predicted proteins | sample CNK04_metaG_FD_190128 | JGI IMG/M metagenome (GOLD analysis project Ga0247663, IMG submission 190128) | Soil microbial communities from Purdue University Martell Research Forest, Indiana, United States - CNK04 | ecosystem: Environmental > Terrestrial > Soil > Temperate forest > Bulk soil... | reverse complement strand
AGGACAAGATCGCGACCGTCCAAATCGCCCGGCTCGAGCATAGGAACAAGCCGAAAACGTAGTGACTGACCATGACTGACGCGGGCATTGATTCTAAACTGGAAATTCTTCGTTAATCTTAACGCGCGTGAAAGGGAAAGCAGATGAAACCGCGCGACGATATCGAGGCTAGTGTCGATCTCACCGACGCCGAAATCGAAGTTTGCAAGCTTCACCTTCGCCATCGAATGAGGAATCACGGGAGCCTCCGTGGTTGCATTAGTTATTGCCAGCGCAAAATGGGAATCGACTGGTCGCATACAAAGATCATCATGGAGCATCTTGCAGACCATGGTTTCTTGGCGCCATACACGGCTGGCAGTTACGACCCTGGACCAGCATGGTATGAATATTAATAGGTAGTTAGCGATGGCCGAGATTTCAGATCAATTGCTGCGCGATCTACTTACGGAGATCGAGGACTACGCTCGCGCCGTATTTCCTCACTACGATCGAAAGACAAAGGCATACATCTGGAACGATGAAGTATGGCAACGCTCGGCACCGCATCAGTTCGAAAAGGTAAAAGAGGCACGCGCCGCTATTCAGCAGATAGGGAAAACATGACACATCCGATGTCTGAGCCGTGGCTTGACTGGCAACCGATGAAAACTTTTCCCCGTGACGGCGAAGGGTATCTTGTCTGGGATGACCGAAAGCTTGGAGGTTGCCCCGAAGTCGTGTTCTGGGATGAGGTAGCGACCAATCCAGCATGGTGCTTGGCTACATCGGATGGCCCGAGCTACCACATTGAAACGTTCACACATTGGGCGCGTATCCCGTCACCTTAACATCACAACAGAGCAAACCAAATGGGCAAAGTTAAAGACTGGCGCGATGGATTCAATGAACTGCTGAACCGACAAGATGTCGAACCTGGCAGCTCACGAGATCGATGTTCACATTGTGGAGGGTGGATTAGTATGGGCCACGCGGAGGGATCTTCCTGCCGCAACCCTCCTGAAAATGAACCAGATGCGGCCTACGAGGCTCGCATGGAAGGGTTTCGTTGACGATGACCAAAGGCAAAGATGGATTGCAGAATCTGGTCGACTTCATGATCGAAGACATCATGACGATCAGCGATGAGGAGCTTCTGGCCGAGACCGATCCGGTAGAGATCGAAAAGGTCAAGCAAGTCTTTGAGCGGGCGCTGGCCGAGGCCATGATGGGTGGCCCGCCAAAGAAGCAGCGGCAGACTGCGATCAGAGCGCGCGGCAATGGATTTGAGACGGTTGAACTCGATGGCGTCGGCAACGTGATAGAACCGCTCCGCTGCAATTGCGGGCCGGTCGTGCATTGGCGTTCTGACTGTCCGTTCGCCTACGGTATGTCTTAACGGTGAGATAAGGCAGGAGGGATGAATGGAGCACGAAATCACGGCAGACGATCTGCGGAAGCTCCCAAAGGGAGAGCCATGTGCCATGTGCAAGGCGCGAGGCAAGACTTGGGACGGCGGTGATCCGAAGTGCTCTTTCCCAGGCGGCGGCCTGTTTGATTCCGATGGATGGAACTGCGCCACCGCAAATGCGATCCGCGATCTATGCGGGCAGGACGAGCCACACAATGCCGCTGACTATCGTTATTGCGATGACCAGAACTACTCGACCATTAAGATTGACGAGATCGACATTCCCTCTGAGGGGATCTGGCTGGCCCTGTGGGTGAGTTGGTACAAGCACCGAGGACGCACCGAAGCGATGTGGCTTCTGTCAAACTACGATCCGCCAAAGCATCCAAACGCAGCAGAATGCGAGGCGATCATCGCCGCACTGAAGTTACCCTCATAAGCTAATACGGTGGACGACTTCGCCGGGCAACCAGATGGCATGGGTCCGGCAAGGTAAAAAGGTTAACTCGTAATGGGATGTCGCGCCTTAGTCATTCCCGCCCACCGCCTCCGCTCTCTCGCGTCGCAGATCGCACCGCCGGCAACCCACAGCCCATAGAGCGGGAGAAGCGAGATAACGATCGTGATTCCAAGCCGGCGGACTAGATCCACCATCATCTGCCGAACCTCGAGCGCCAGATGCTGCCTGTGTTGACCCGGAAACCATGACCAGTGCTCGGCGGCGCGCGCTCGCGCATTGAAACCACGCTCACCGCCAGGATCGACATGCCGCCGGCAACGATCCCAGTTACGACCAAACCAGTCATAATCACCGAGGGATTGCGCAACCAGTAGTCCTGAAAGAAGATCGTGAGCAGAACGTAGATCGCATCTGCGAAGAACGTGACCTTGCGCCAGTGCATCACTCGAGGCCGATCCGTCCGGTTGAGATGAAGATCGTTCTGCGCCTGCCGGATGACGTACATCAGAAGCAGCACCCCTGAAAAGGCGACGAGATCGTAGAACGCGATGACAAGTTCACTCATTTTTTGTTTTCCTGAGTACGTCCACTTTGTTGAAAGCCAGTTCGATAAGCAGGCAGATGTGCTTTCCGCTTGTCCCGACGCCAAAGGCAACGAATCCGATAGGGAACACCGCCAACATCTTCAACAATTGTGGTGCGACAAAGTTCGCGGCGATTGCCCCATAGACGATGTATTTTACCACGTCCCATGCCGTGGCTTTCTCGTCCCGCCAGCCATGTACGAGGCCACCGAGAGACCCCGCAGCCATGCACTGCACATTGAAGAGGGCAAGCAGGTCATCCATCTATCCCACCGCCAAACATCGCTTGCAAAGTGCTTGTGAGCCAATACAGATCGCGCGGCGTGAGGCGCCCCACCGGGACTTCCTTGTTCACGGGAAGCCAACCACAGGCGATGAGAGCCGTGCCGATGAATTGGGCACATTCCCACGCACCTGGGTCGTGCCAATTGAAGCTGGCAAACGGACCCCAGAAGTAAAGAACGGAGATCGGGTCGTACGGCTCTCCGAGATGACTGCGCAGGAATGCGAAGAACACTGCATCCTGTTCCGCAGGGGCCCTCAGATTGACGAACAGTTCGCGCTTGAAGCCAGCGTCGTATCCGGGCCTCAGTTCCTGCACTCCGCCTCGCAGATGCGCTCCGATATAGGTTCCGTCTGGGGTTACTGCGTCGACGTGCCCGAGCTTTGATCCATACTGAGCGAGCCCGATGAGGCGCTTGAACAGCCCGGGCGGTTGCTCGACGAAGCGGAGAATCATTTCTCCCTCGCCCGTTCTTCGGCCACGCCCTCGGACTTCGAGGCAATCCCCTTCTGCTCTATCAATTGATCCATCCGGCTATTGATGGAAATGCGGATTTCCTGAACGTCGCTGTGCGTTCCGGCAATCGCATCAGCGTTCTTCTGCGACCTTGCCGCCGCCCGGCGATCTCCCCAGACTGTGCAAAACCAGCTTCCCAGAGCGGCGATCATCGCACCAAAAGACCCCATGGAGGTCAACGCCTGAGCATGTAGGTCGATCCATGCGATGATTGCTACCATCGCGCCAACCCAATGACGGCGAAGTATCCGTAGCCAAACGCAATCGCGCCGAAGAACCCGCTCCAGATGCTGGCCTGCTCGAATGGCGTGGCGTCCCAGCGGATCATGATTTCAGCGCATCCTCAACCGCGTCCCAAATCTTTCGGTTCTCCGGCGTCAGAAGATCGATACCGATCTCGTCGACCTCCTCTTTCATATAGGCCCTGACCATCTCCAGCGCCTTGCGCATCTTGTCGTCGCGCGGCGGAATATTGTAGTCCCCGAAGTTCGGATCGTTCGGGTCCTTGTGGAGATCATCGACCCCGGTAAACTTCTGCCGCTCTCGCTCCTCCCGAGCAACGTCATCCGCCCGGTAGGAGTCCGAGCCCTGCACATAGCCGCGGCCGGTAGGGCTTCCGCTCATGTCGCCACCTGCGGGCATAATTTGCGATATGTCAGTTCGTTCTCCAGCAGGCGCCGCTTTACGCCAGCCGGTGCCGAGATCGCGCCGTCGCCCTTCTGCACGATCACCTTGTCATAGACCTGACAGAATGAATCGATCTGCTCTGGTGTGCAGCTACTTGGGCTCAAGGCCACGGAGCTGAGCATCAACAGCGTCATCGGTAAGCGCATTCACTTGATCCCTTATGGCCTTGGCGGCTTGGGTTTTCCCGAGGATGGCTGCGGAAATCTTCGCGATCTCCGCATCCGTCCCGGCCTGGAATTGCTTCTGATCGTTCACCGCCCCCATGATCGCGTTGGCGAGTTTGAGAAAGAGAAGAACGATCTCGGCCCATGTGAACATCAGCCGCCCGACTTGGCGTTGGCCACGGCGGTCTGCACAGCGGGTCCAGCCGCTGCAGTGGTCTGCACATTGACGCCGGGCAGAGCCTGTGCGGATGCCGCGATCGCCGCAGGCCTATTCGAGACCCACGACCAGATCGCCGGTCCAATCGTCGCTGCACCACCTACTATCCACGCCCACGTTTCGCTCGACACCCAGCCCTTTGCGAGAACGAATCCGCCAAGAGCCGCAAGAATGGCGCGAATGATCCCAGTAATCTGCTCGCTCGTCATTTCTGTTCCTTCAATGCCGAGATACCGCTCGGCGTCGGATCATTCCCCGCAGCCACTCTAAGCGAGCCTGCATGGGAACTAATTTCTGGCGCTCTCGTCGGAGCCTGCGGCATGCTCAGCCCGGTCCTGGCATGTGCGCCAGCGAGGTTCATGGCCTGTTGTACCTGACCAAAAAACATCAGGCGCTCAGCCCTCCGGCGACGCGTAAGACCGTTCATTTGGTGGCCGGCTGCATGGTCGTATTGCAGCAACGTGCTCATGGCCGCCGCCGCGTTGCCCGCGTTGATCTTGTCGTCGATCGAGGATTTCGCGAGCGAGCCCGTATTGAAGTCGAAGGACACCAGCGCGTCGAACTGGGCCTGCGTCATCGGGACCTTGATGCAGCGTTCGACGTTGCGCTCCACGGCGGCGAGATCGGCGGCCAGGATCGCGTCGCACTGCGCCTCGGTGATGATCTGTCCGCGGGAGACGTGCGGAGGCCCGGCGGCCGAGGTATGGCCGTAGCCGATCGTCAGGACGCCGGTCCCGTCATCGTAGGTATGAAGGAATTTGCCCTCGAATGCCTCGATGAAGGCGCGGCCGTTGTCGGAGGTTTTCATGACGGAACAATGCGTTCCATCACGTCGGGGCAGCAACGCACGCCTAGCTGGCGGGCTCCGTCAGGGCATCAGCGCGTTGATCGCCGGCGCCAGACATGCCGCCATGTGCTGATGTCCGAGAGCGTTCGGATGCACCGCATCAGCATAATCGGGCCCGGGGTTGGTGTTGAGCCCAGGGAAGCTCGCGCAATCCACCACAGTCGCCCCTGGAACGCCGCTTCCGGTCAGCAGCGCGTCGATGGCGGCCACATAGGACTGATAGGTGGTATCCCGAGGCAGGACCGTGCTGACGACAACCCCCGATCCTGATGCCACGGACGACGTCGCCAGCGACTTGATGCCGTTGTAGACGACGGTTGGGCTGTTTCCCGCGAACGTGAACAGCAGGTTGACCGCGCTGGTCGTGGAGGTGGCGTGGTCGATCGTAATGGAATTCGCCGTCTTGCTCTGAATTGTCGACAGTACGGATAGCCCGGGCGAGTAGACGAAATCTCCGACGCTCAGATCAGCCGTCGAGGCGATGTTGTCGATCAGGGTGTTGGAGTGCGTGTTGGCCGTGCGTGGCGGGGGGCCGATCAGCGCATCATTGCCCCCGCCATGAATGACCACCACGCGCCCCAATTTGCTTTGCGGGACCTGGAGCGGAACAGTTGTCGGAAAGAGCCCGAGCGTCGAAGCGTAGGCCACGACGGCGGCCGGGTTGTTGGAGATGGTAGACCCTGGTATCGCGTTGTTGACGATCCGTGTCGTGGTCGGGTGATTGAGGAGCGCCGGCAAATACTGGTCGTAACCAAAGATCCCCAGCGTCACATAGCCGGCTGCGATCGAATCGCCGAGGATGGCAACCATGTAGCTGTTGAAGTTGGTTACGCTTGGATTGATCGAAAAGCGCGCCATAAGGGCTGCGCGCGCGACCGCCGCCTGAGCCTCCGACAGCTCGGAATTCCAGAGCATGAAAGCAGTCATTTGACCGTCGAACGAATGGCCATTCGCGCCAGGCGTGGAGGTCGCCAAGGCGCCGATCCGCAAAAACCCGACGATATCAGTGAGGCTCGACCGCGCAGCGGTTGATCGCACTTGCTCATTCACGTAGACGCGGGTTCCGTGTGAGCCGGACGTGATGGTGAGCACCTGCGGATTGACCGGGACCATGTAGCCGGGGGACTGAAAGTCAAATGCTCCGCTATCCGTGACCTGCCATGCGCCCGGCCCCGAGGTCGTCGCGCCTGCCTGGCTTTGATTGTTCACCGCCGCGAGCGACGTCCCGTCCGCTTTATAGAGATTGGCCAGCGCTCCGCTCGAGAACCCGCTGGCCTGATTGTAAAACTGCGATGATGACGGCACGACCACCGCCATGATCGTCCAGGTATTTCCGACGATGGCTTTTGCAGAGATGTTGGCCGTCTGCAGCCAGTAGATCGCGCCAGACTGCGAACCGCCCTGAAAGATCAGCGACCGAGCGCCGCCGATCGACAGGTTCTGAATGCTTGGAGATTCCAGCGCCGTACCCTGCAGGGAAAACCCGGTCCCCATCTGGTCGTTCCATGCGGAGACTTGGCCGACGGCGCCAGCCAGGAACGTATCCAAGGTCGTCGTGTCGAGCTTATCTGCGACAAAGCCGATGCTTTGGCTCACCGTGCATGACGTCTTGCAAGCCGTCATCGCGGTGCTGGCATAGGTCGACCGCAGCTTGACGGTCCCATAAGCGAACATCGGCTGTGGCGAGATGTCGGCCGGGTAGAGCGGGCCGGAAGATGCCGCGCCAACCGACAGAAGTAGCATAAGCATGGCCGATGCGATTTTGTTCATTTAGAAAGCTCCAGAGGCATGAAGTTTGCGGGCGATCAGATTGCCGGCCCATGCCGCCCCGCCGCCTGCAATTCCACCACCACAGACGCCAGATCCTCCAGTTAGGTGCGAGGAAGGGAGCAAGCGGCAATCGATGTTGAACGGAATATTCGTGTCGAAATCAGCTCCGTTAAATATATAGTTGCTGGGGTCAACCAACGCGAGCTGGGCCGCGCGCACCGCGGGGCAGAACGTGGGCGATCCTCCGCTGATCATATAGCCCGTTTCGAGCGTGATAATCCACGGTACGGTTGATGGAAGCCCAGCAGCCCGCGCATTGGCGATGACGGCAGTCACCGCGTTGAAATAATCCGTCTGTGTGGTGCCGATCTGGCAGTCGCTTTCCCCCTGTCCCCAATTGACCGCATTTGGCGTCAGACCATGCGCGATCATGCTGGCAATGACACCCGCGAGATGCGGAGCCAACACGCCGCCAGTGCCCCATGGCGCCGCCAGCGACCCGCCGAACGAGATCGGTACGAGAACGATCTTGTTGAAATGGATCGTCGGATATTGCGCCCAGATCCTTTCTGCTACGAATCGGGCCACGTTGTCACGGCACTGCGTCGCATCAGGGTTGAGACATACCCCGACCGTCATGTTTTTCGGGCTGACCGTCTGTGACGTGCTGATGGTGTAAGTCCCGGTCCCACCCGTTCCCGTTCCAAATGCCGTGATGGTGCTGGTCGTGACTCCGGCCCCCATCAGCGTTTCGCCTACCGAAAGATTGCTGGTCGTCGAATAGACGGTAACTGTGGTTCCTGAGATCGATGCGATAATCGAGGATTCGCCGGCATCGTTCAGGGGACCGAGCAGGCGAGGACCATCCGCATAGAGCTTGCCATCATAAGGATCGTAGTTGCAGATTTGCGCGGTATGCGTTGGCGTCGATGTCCCGTTGACATTGTTGCCAAGTAAGCTTTGCCCGACCATCAAAAGGATCAGGGTATCCGCATCTGGCGTGAACCCGCATGGTGCCTTGCCAACCGGGTTTTCGCCGCAACAGTCAACCCCGACATACGACCCTGGCTGGTTGCCACCATAAACCGAAGTATAGACAGTTGAGGCAGGAACTGTTGCGACTTGAGCCACGGAAGATGCGCAGAACAGCGCAAAGCAGCACGCAATCAGCAAACGCATCATGGTGGTCATGGAGCCACCCTGTATCCAAAAACTTTAATTGATCCCGTCGAAATATTGCCAGACGACATCTGGAAGCGCATGCGAGTGACCGCTCCCTGTCCTCCGTTCCAAAACCCGCCGGCGATTCCGTTCGCAATTACGGTGCCGCCCGAAGAGAGCCATTTTCCCAAACCGTCAACGTACTTGTTCACGCTCGTGGAATTGACATTGTGAACGGTTATGACAGAGCTGTACCCCTTGCCAGCTATGTTAGACAGAGTGCTTGCTGTCGTGAGATCAATTGCTGTAGTCACAGCAGATGTATTTAGATACGTAGTTGATTGAAATGTCCCCCCGCTTTCCACGGTGGTATTGAAATTGACGTTGTCCGTGACGGGAACGATGTTGTCACAAACGAGCATGTAATCGTCAAAAGATGCCGTGAAGGCGCTCGTTGTGAGAGTTGCTGAGTTGCTTGCCGTCAGTACTTCAATCAGAACCATGCCTTGCTGCGTCAAGGTACGAACCTGCGCACCCGTGCAATCGGTCGAGATCGCCACACCGCCAGTCGTATTGCACTTGATGGATGTCGCCGCCATTGTGCCATCGATAGCGGCCGCCCCAACCACGGCCGGAGTGATGGCGAGATTTCCCGCAGTCGTTGCTATCGTGGGATTGCCGCCGTTGCTCCCGGTCAGCGTGACCTGACGGTTCGCCGATGCGGTATGAACAACCTTGACCTGATCGGCGTTGCTGTTGGTCGTGAACGCCATTCCAGCCGTGCCGGGCGTAGTGAGATGGGCAAGTGACCCACCAGCCTGGCCCAGGGTGAGCGTCGGACTACTGTCGTTCAGAATGAACGAATTGTTGTAGAGTACGATCGCGCCCGAGCTGAGGTTGCCCAGGCTGATGGTACCGGTCCCAGCCGCATTGATCCGCAACGGGACGTTGGTTTCGCCGATGGCAAAAATGTCCACGCCGTTGCCGGCAGAATTGCTCGTAACGTTGATCCCGGTAATGCTGCTGGCGGTGAGATCATTCACCGAGAGCGCGGGGGTCGTCGTTCCATTTTGCCCGACGGCCAGCGCATTTACGCTGGTCGCAGTGACTGTCAAAGCGCCTGTGAAATTAGGCGTGGAGATCGTCGGACCGGTGGCGCGCACGACATTGCCCGTGCCAGTGGTCGTGGCGAATGTCGGTTGTCCGTCATTGCCGATGCCTGACAGGACGCTGTTCGACGACACCGGCGCGGAGAAGATGGCGCCGAGCGTCGTGGTCGACGGGTTCGGTAAGTCAGTCCCGACGATGGCGCGGAAGGCCAGCGGCCCGGCCGTGGCGCCGGTCGACCACAGCGGCAGCGACGTTCCGCTGGCTGCGGTGAGTCCCGTGCCGCCGTTCACAACCTGCAACGGCGAGGCCAGTTGGTTCAGCAGGGTCGCGAACGGGATGGCCTGGCCGGGTCCGCTGTCGCCCGGGGCCGCGCCGAGGCGCCCATAGACGGTATGATAGGGAAGGACCGCCGGGGCGGATTGGGCGGCGGCCAACGCCGGCTGCAGGCAGAGGATGGCGGCGCACAGGCGGAGGATGTTTTTCATGCCGGAAACCTGCGGATCAGGCAGGCCCCCAGCAACGCACCTTCAGGGCTCGGTCGGCATCGGCGTCCTGTCGCGCGCGAACCGCGCCCGCGCCTCCGGCGAGGCGGTGCGATAGAAGTCCTGCAGTGCCTTGGTGCCGATCCGGGTTGCCGGATTGAGCGTCGTCTTGACCACCCAGCGCTGATAGGACGGGTCCATTCCGACCTCGGTCATCTTCTGCTGCGCGCCGGCGATATCGCCGCGCTGGATCTGGCGCCGAACGTCGGGCATGGCCTGCTGCACCCTGAACTCGAACTGCGCCTTGTTCGCATACATCTCGCCGACGGCCGGGCCTCCCGGCGCGCCCTTGGAGAACGTCACGCCAGCGAAGGGGCCAAGGGCCTGCAGCGCGTTGACCTTGGCGTCGCCTTGGCCGGTGACGAGATCGCGGACCGCGCCCATCTGCCCCTCGGGCAGCTGTGAGCCGGCGATGTGGCGGGCGATCCGGCCGAGATTGGCGAGGTAGCGGGCGGGCGTGTCGGCATCGGGATCATAGACCTTGCGGCCGAACCCTGCGTCGTTGCTCATGATCTGCCACGCCGGCCGCGCGATGGTGCCGAGCTTGCGCCGCATCATGTCGAGCGGCCCGGTCATGTAGCCGGCGAACTCGTCGCCGATCTTGCCGGCGGGGTTGCGCGCATAGATCGCGGTGCCGTCCTTGGCATAGCCGATCCTGATGCGGTCGCCCTTGCCCGGCTCGTTCTCGGATGTCGACGACAGGTCGCCCAGCAGCTTCAGCGGCTGGATCAGCTCCAGTGGGTGTTCCTTGACCGCCTGCATCTTGTTGGCGAAGCGCTCGGCATAGCCGTGCATCTCCTTGTCGAGCGACGAGTCGCCCCACATCACATTCATGGCGTTCTGCAGCAGCGAATTGCCGACGTACATCAGCCCCATGTCAAGCGCGACCACGGACATGGCCTTGCGCCGCGCCATCGACTTCGCGTATTTGACGGCATCCTTTGTAGTCATGATATCGCGCAAGTCCTCTCCGGTTTCCGGAAGCTTTTTGTCGGCCATTTCCTGCCGTGAAAAGAAGTTTCCACCCTTATCTGAGAACCCGTCTTCCAGATGCTCCCCGCTGCTCACGTCTGCAAAAATGTCTAGGCCCTTGCGCTCGGCAAGGTCAGTGTGAATCTCTCCCTTCTTGCCGCTGATCACTTCGCCGGTCGGCTTTCGGAAGGCGACAGTATATTCTGGAGCCGCATCGATCGATCCCTTGCCGAACCCGGCGTCGCGCTCGATCTGGGCAATCACGTCCTTCGGCAGCCCGGTGAACACGTCCTTGAGCACGCCGAGGTTGCCCATAGTGAAGGACCGCGAGAACAGCAGCATGTTCGCGACCTTGGTGGCGCCATCGCTCATCGCCTCCTTCGGCAGCGCGCCGGCATAGCGGTTCGCCCAATGTGCGGCCATGCGGGCGGAAGTCTGCGGATCGATCCCGTGCGCGATCGCGTCGGCGCGGAAGTTCACATAGAGCCCCATCTGCAGATCGGCGACACGGTCCCACAGCAGCTTGTTGTGCCAGAAGTCGCCGGCCTTATCGATCGCCGTCTTGACCGCGGTGCCGGCGCCCTCGTCGAACAGGCCGGGCACGAAGCCGAGCACCTTCGCGGTCCAGGAGCGGCCCGGCGTCAGGTCCGGCGATTCCATGACCGAGGTGATATCCTGATTGAAAAAGCGGTGGCCGATCGGGACCAGCCCGGCGTCGATCGCCTCATGCATCAGCGGAACGTTGTTCTTGGCCCGGTTGCCCTCGAAATAGACCTTGAACGTCACGACCTTGCCGGGCATCGCCGGCAGCGCGCGGCCCCACTCCACCGCGTTGTGGATCATCGGCGAGTTCATGATCAGGGACATCGTCTTGCCCTTGAGCGCCATCGCCGCGCCGTAGAGCGGGCCCGACTTCTGGCTGAGCACAGCGCGCAGCGGGCCCTCGAAATCGCCGTGCACATAGAGCGGGACCTGCTCGAAGATCATGTTGTCGTTGCCATCCTTGAGCGCGACCCGGTTGCCCTCCGCGTCCTCCCCGATCTTCGGCCGCCACGTCCGGAACGACGGGTGGTCGAGTGTGAACCATTTCACATCGCCGCCGGCCGGGATCGCGCCCTCGCTGACAGTGTCGGTACCGGTCTGCTTGCCGTATTCGCGGATGTTGTTGATCAGGGTGCGGCCGGCGATGGCGTCCTCGAGCTGTGAGACCGCCAGCGGCAACACGCGGATGTCGCGCGCGAGCATGGCCTGGTCGCCGTATTTGGCCTTGGCGGCCGCCTCGGTGTCCTGCGCCTCCATGTATTTCCGCTTCAGCATGTTGCCGGTGCGGGTCTTCAGGTTGTAGCCCTTGCCGTCGAGCGCGGTGACGGTCTCCTTCGCTCCGGTGCCGACGGTGTTGATGATCATGCGCGGGGTGTAGGCCGGCAGCCCTTCGCCCTCGACCATGCCGGCGTCGCGCGCGCGCACCCATGCGTTCTGGGCCCGGGTCTGGAGCTCGACCACCGCGGCGCGCTCCTCCGGCGCCAGCGTGGCCAGCCCCTGGTGCTCGCGCATGTGCGCGGGCTCGCCGAGCTGCAGCGACATGCTTTCCTCGTCCGCCGCCGTCCACATCCGGGCGCGCTGTTCGGGCGTGAACCGGTCGGCGATGTCCTTGTCCGTCCGCGACCAGTCCCAGCGGTTGCGCCGGAGCGAGCTGGCGAAGTCCTTGGCCATCGCCATGCTGTCGCGGGTGCCGGTCGCCATCGGCGCGGTCAGCATCTGCGCGTCGCGGCCGATGTCGAGCAGGGTCTCGCCAGCCGACTGCAGCGCCGCGGCGAGCCGGCCGGGCGGCCTTAGCGGCTGTACGGCGGGGGAGACGTCGGGCGGGTCGGTCGCGGCGGCGCCGAGGTCGCCGGGCTTGCCGCCGGTCTCGGTCAGCAACTCCTCCTCGGCCAGGGGAAGCTTCACCTCCTCGCGCGCCGCCGTGATCTCGTTCTTGATGAACGCATCGGCCTGCGCGTCGTGCACGGCCTCGGCGGGGTGGATGCCGTCCTCGCTCCACATGCGCTTGAGGTTGGCCTCGGCGTGCGGCGATTCCATCACCTTGCCGGCGGTCGCGAAATCCTCCGGCCGCGGCAGCCCGCCGATCGGCTGATCCGCGACCCCGGCCGGGGTTGCGGCGGGGCGGGAGAACCGGCCCATGCCGCCCTCGATCATCGCCCAGTTGCCGGCGTTGATGACCTCGTTCTTGGCGCGGTTGGCCATGCCCTGCGAGCCGCCGAACTCCTCGACCACCTGCCCCATCGCCCCGCCAGCGCCGTGGATCGCGCCAGACGTTGCCCGGGTAATCGCCTGCCAGAGCTGCGCCGTCGGCATCAGCACCGCCTCGTTCAGCGTCTGGATCGGGCCGCCGCGGCCGCTCGCCGGGTCGTGGAACACGCCCATGTCGACCAGATGGTTCAGGGTCTCGTCTTCCAGCCCGGTCGGCGTGGCCTGGCCCATGCCTTCCTTGCCCTCCTTGATCGCGGCCTGAGTGATCCGGGTCAGCGCCTGGCCCGCGCGCACGCGGTCGAGGAACGCCTCGGGCACGGTGGTCTGCAGCGCGTCCGGCATGCGGTCGCCGAACACCTGGTCGTCGCTCATCTCCTTTTGCGGGCCGAAGACCTCCGCATCGGACAGTTCGGTCATGGCTTCACCCAGCCGGTGCCGGTCCACTTCATCTTTCCAAGCGGCGTCATGTAGCTGTTTCCGGCGGTGCGCGGCGCGTCACGCTCGATCGGCTTCTCCTCGGTCGTGATGCTGATCACCTTGCTGTCGTCCGCTGTCAGGTTGACGCTCTTGCGCGCCGCGACCTCCTTCAGGTCAGACGTCATGTCGCCCTGGTATTTCTGGATCAATGCTGGCTTGCCGACAAAATATTCGCTGGTCGGGTCGTAGGCGAGATGCGGATCCAGTCCCTTGCTGCGCAACTGGGCCTCGACGCGGCGCGCGTACATTTCGGCGTTGTAGACCTTGGTCGAGCCGAGTTGCGGCGAATAGGCGTTATCGATCGCACCGGCATACTGCTTGAAAAACAGATCGCGATCCTTGTTGAGCAATTCTCCGTCGGGCGTCTTGGCCTGCGCGTATTCCTTCTGCAGAAAGTTGAAATCCGCCGTGGTCAGCTTGTTCTCGCCATAGGCCTTGTAGATCGCGTCGTTGCTGTCGATCTTGCCGGCGCGCATGTCCTTGATCAGGCTCATGGTTGTTTCATGTGAAACAGGCGCAAGAGGCTCCGGTTTGCCGAGCCGCGCTGTGATCCGCTCGCCGTTCTCCACCATGGATTTCAGCCGACCCGGCTCGAGCTGCGCGCCCGGCATCTGGCCGATCTTGCGCACGTTCTCCCAATAGTCCTTCGGCAGCGTCGGGCTTTCGCCGGGATTGGCCGGCGCGGTGGAAAGCTCCAGCTTGTTGGCCGCCTCGTGAAACTCGTTCTTGGCGGTGTAGTCCTGCATCACCCGTGCATTGCGGGCCTCGCTCTGCGCCAGCCGCTGGTTCGTCTTCGCGTAGTTGATGATGGTCTTGGCTTCGGTGCCGTCGATGAACTCGGCATATTTGCCGCTGTCGAGGATCTTCTGCGCCTGCGCCGGATTTTTCTCCGCGATCCCGAGCATGAACGATTTGACGACCGCGGCCTTGCCCTGCGTGGTCAGTTCGGATTGCACGCGCGCGGCGGTCGCAGCGTCCATCGTCGGGCTCGACCCGACCATGTGCGTCACGGCGGAATCGACCGACTTCAGCGCGATATCCAGCGACGACGGGTCATTGCGCACCGTCGACGACAGCGTGTTGATGGTCGAGGTGACGTTGCGGTGCGCCGCGATCCCCGCCAGCGTCGCCTGGTCGGCTGCGGTCTTGGTGGTCAGGTGGCTGTAGATCTGGTCGGTGAAGTGCTGCGCCCATGCTTGGCTGTTCTCGGTCGTGAAGCCGCCCTTGAACTGGTCGATCGCCGGCCGAACGGTCTCCTTGAGGAATTTCTGCCGCGTCGCCGGGTCGTTCGGATCGGCGGTCTTCGCGGTCTCGTTCCATTTCTGGTCGAGCGCCGAGAGCAGGTCGGCGCCGGCCGGCGCGCCCGCGCTGATCTCCTTGTGATCCTGGTATTTCAGATAGGCATTGCCCGCCGTCTCGATCGATGACGACACGTCACCGCCGATCGATTTCCACATGTTGCCGATGTCGGTGCCGAGCCGCGAGGTCTCCTGTCCCAGCTCCTGGGTCGCGCCAGCCACCTGGTTGTAGAATCCGCCCACCCGGCGCGCCGCACCAGCCGCCGCATCCGTGCCCAGAGAGGACGGATTGAGGCCCAGATTTGGCGTGTCGAATTGCCTGATGTTGGCGATATCCGCCTCCTATAACATTGCGATCATGGCCACGGTCTCGACGCCTTTGATTGCACTGGAGAAAAACTTCCCCATGCCGGCCGTATCCGCGGCGCTCTCCGTGTCCTTCGCCAACTGGTCGGTCTGGTTGGCGATATCCATTTCGCCGGCCGCCGCCATGCGCGCGGCGCCCGACATCAGCGCATAGGAATCGGCCTGTTCCTTGTAGCCGGCCTCGGTGATCAGGCCCTGCTGCCCCATCACGGCGCTGGTGAGCGCGCCCTGGGATGCGCTGTCGCGCATGATGTCGAGTGCCGACCCGGATTGCGCGAAGCCGGCACCAGCCACGTCCGCCTGCTGCCCGCCGATCGTCTGGGTGATGCTGCGCTGCAACTGCGCTTCCTTGATCGCGGTCGATTCCTCGGTGAACCGCGCGTTCTTGGTGGCCAGTTCGCCGGCCAGATCGTATTCGCTGGCCTCCGCCAGGTCGCCTTGCGCCTTGAGGCGCAGCCCGGCGGCCTGCAGGTTCAGGCCCTTGGCCTTCAGCGCTCCCTGCTGCATGTCGCCGATGCCGCCGAAAAGGTCGTTCACCGCGGCCCCTGCGGTGTCGAAAATCGAACCTGTAGCAGAGGACATTGCCATGGCTACTGATCCTGCGTTGCGATATTGCCGCCGACGGCAACGACGTTTGCCGGGAACGGCCGCGAGACGCGCCAGCACATCATACCGTCGTAGGTGTAATCGTCCTGCGAGGAATCTTGCGCAATCCCGGAGTAAGGCTGCAGCGGCGTGTAGGATGTGCCGTCCGGTCCCTCCAGCGCCACGGGCAGCATGTTCGTGAACGACGTGCCGAACGACAGACCGATCGTGTTGCTCAGCAACATCGAGAAGCGGTGGACGCGGCGCAACTCACCCAAGGCCGGGCCCTGGCGCGCACCGGTGTCGGCCACCGCGATCGGCCGCACGAGTTGCCCGTCGCTGTTGTAGGTGAATCCAACGACGATCTGGCTCAGCGGCAACGCGGCGGCGAAGTCCGAGGTGAACAGGCCCCGGCCGGGTCCGGCCGAAATGCTGTCGCCATAGGGCACCGTGATCGAACCGTTGGCGACCGTGAAATCAGTGAAGCTGGCCGGGCCGCGCCCGCGATCGCCGAGGTCGAGCCCGCCGGCAAATATCTGCACGGTCTTACCGTTGAGGTGCCAGAGCCCGTTGATGGTCAGGCTGCCATACGGTGCGGTGCCGGTCGGCGCCAGCGTCGATACCACCGACGTCGGGTTGACCGCGTCGTCGAGAAACCACGCGGTCGCCAGCGGCATCAGCTCGTCGGCGAAATCGGTCATGATCTCGACATGACGGACGTTGCTGACAGCGTCGTTGGTCACCATCGTGAGCGCGTCCAGCATGCCCGGCGCGCCGCCGCCGCTACCTCCGACCGACGGGCCAGACGAGATGCTTTCGACCAGCCGGCCGGAGCCGAGGCCATGGCGGTGCCACGCATAGAACGTCGGCGGCTGCGCGCTCGCCAGCGAATCCCGCTTGTAGGTAATGCCGAACAGGCCACCGGCTACATCGCGCCCCCAGACGATCGGCGTCACCGCGGAGGTATAGGCAAGCTCCGCCATGATCGCGTGCGTAATGTGCTGGGCCTTGTCGGCGAGGTTTGGCGCCGAGAATTTGCCAGAGAACACATCCGGGAAATATTCCAGCAGCTTTTGCCCGTAGCGCTGCACGAACATCGTGGTGTGCTCGGCGCGCACCGGCGCCATGTTGGAGCTGCCGTGCTTGGTGACGTTGCGGGCCGAGATATTGAGCGGCGAGATCGAGCCCGCGGTCGGTGCCTGCACCAGCCACTCGCCGGCCTGCGTCCCCATCTTGATGCCCTGCAGATCGGGGTCCATCCACAGGATCTTGTTCACCCCGTCGGAATTGAAGGTATAGGAGATCGCCGACGCCGCCGTGACCACGCCGAACGGATCGGTCGGCGCGAAGTTGACGGAGCCGCCCGTGATGCCGTTCGAGACACAGGCATCGAAGCGATTGCCGACGGCACCGCCGAGGTAGAGTCGCCCATCATTGTAGACCCCGCACGTCGGCCATCCCGTCGTATTGGAATAGACGCCGAGCCTCCACGTCTGGATTGCTGTAGTGTAGAGCAGCGCGGGCCCGAGAATTTCGACGTTGACCGCAACCGAGGCCGAGGCACTGGTCGTGGCCGCCAGAAATTGAACCTGGGAGATGATCGTCGAAATGTTGAACGCCACGCCGCCGCCAAGCTGATCGACGATCACCTGGAGCACAACCCATAGATAGCGGTATGCCGTTGTCGTATCGAGCGATACGATGGTGACGGGGCCGGTGCCTACCGATTGGTTCAGCGACCGCGAGTTTGACATCGTAATGCCACCAACGGCGCTGACGCCCAATTGCGTCCCATTTAATGGATTTGCGCCCGGTGCCGAGTTGGAGCCGAATAGGCGGGCCTGGACGGTGACGTTCGATTTGAAATTGGTGATCGTTCCGCCCGTCACCACAACCGCGCAGAATGCTAAATCAGTGGACGGAAAGATGGTCGCGCTTGATATCGCATATGAATTTGGTGCACTGGCGCCGAAGTCCTCACCGACAAAAGAGTTGATCGAGAAATTGAACGACGACAGCCCGACGAAATCCCTCTGCGATGACGTCGCGGAATTCTTGCTGATGATGCCGTTGAACGATGCGGATAGACCCCCATTCACGGTCATGTCGCCGACATAGGCGACGCCGGCCGGTGCCGACGGGACAAACGACGCCAGCGACACGATCTTGCCCCATGTCCACAGCGCCGCGCCAGATGGCACGATTTGCCAATTCGTCAGGTCGGAGCCGGGCGGGTGTCCGGTATTCGCTCCTACAAGGGATTGCCAATAGACCGCCGTTCCTGGCAAGCCGCTCGGGCTATACGAAACAATCGCGCCGAGACCGTAGACGCTGGCCAGCGTCCATGACGCTGGCTCGGAAAACAGCCGGATCAGACGACCGATGTCGGTCGCAACAAACCCTTTCCCGCTATTGATCGCGGCGCCCGCAGATGTGGTAGCCCACTGCGTCGGACTTATCGCCGGCGTATTGTTGAAATTTTGGTCGACCAGAGAAATATAGTTGATCGCCGCAGATGTCACGAAGGCACCGAGCGCATAGGCCTTGGTCGCGTCGTAGGCCTGGAATGCCACCGTCAGCGTGATGATCCCGGTCTTTGCCGACGGCGTGACTTGCGCACCATTGATTGGCGGGTCGAGATATGGACCGTCGCTTAATATTGCGGCGGCCAGCGCAAACACCGGATTGATGCCAGGCGCCGGCAAGGTCGGGATGGTGAGAATTTGCGGCGTAGAGCTCGCCGACAACATGACGTCGGTGGTCTCGGCCTGCACAGCCCGGATATCGGTCCACAATGAACCGATATATGGTGACACGAGCTCGTGCACCTTGGCGACCGTGGCGCCGGCCGCGAGCGCGCCAAGCGTGGCACCGTTTATGGCCGCCCCGGTGATGGCGTCTGCAAGCGCAAAATGAGTAGTGTCGATCTTGGTCGCGGTGAATTGCCGGTTCTCCAGCAACGGAGTGGAGTTGCGGGGAAACACCAGCGTGTCGCCGGTCGCCCATGTCACGGCGGCTGTGGTCTGAACGACAGCCGGATTTGCGGCTGAGACCGCAACCACGACCTGCGCATCGTTGGTGGTGACCAGAGAGCTTCCGGAGCGGAAGCGGATAAACCCGTCAGTGAACTCGATCGTGACCGGCGTGGACTGCGCGAAGTCAAACGCGATGGTGCGACCGCGTCCGCCGCGGCGAGTATGACCCGCATAGGCCGAGCCGGGCCGCCGCGTCCATGACCCGATCTCGACCGGGAAGGCGTTGAAGCAGACGTTGAGCGAGGTGCGATAGTCCGGCTTGTCGAAGCGGCCTTGCGCGAACTGCGAAATCTCGCCGCCGAGGAAATTTGAAATATCGAATGAGGCGTTTCCCATGAGGCTATAGCCTCACGGTGATCAAATCGTCCTGCGGCGAATCTGCCCAGCCGTCCTCGATGCCGTCGAAGGTGGCAGCCTCCTGCTTCCACTCGTTGTAGATCTTGGCCATGAGCTGCAACTGGCCCTTGTCCTGGGTTATGGTGTCGCAGATCGCGTATCCGATGCGCACCGCGACGCTTTCACAGAACAGCGTGTGCATGCGCGACACGTCGGTGATGTTGGCGACGAAGCGCAGCGCGATCGGCCCGGTGTCGCCGGTGATGATGAACTCGCCCTCGATCAGCCAGTCGTCGTAGCCGATGTTCGTCGGCCCACCGACCCGTCCGATGCCTGACTTCGGGTTCTGCGGCGCCTTGCGCAGATAGCCGGCCGGCAGCAGGAAGGCGTTGCGCGTCGAGTTCTGCGAGACGGGACCGGAGCCGAGCGGATAGACGATGTTGAGCGTCGACAGCGCGACGCCGGAGGGAAATTCCTTACCCCCGATCTGCAGCCATTTCGCCGAGCCGACACCGCCGACGAAGACAGACGTCCACGGGCTCAGCACCCCGGTGTTGGTCCAGCTTATCGGCGCGGTCAGGGTCGGGTCGTTTCCGATATTGCCGCCGGCGACCGAGGTATAGATCACGCCATCCGAGCCGGCGACCTGATTGCCGAGCGCGTAGGTCGTGGCGGGATTCCACGCCAGCGGCGCGGCCGACGGCGTGTTGCCCATGTTGAGGTCGATCAGGCTCATGTAGGGCACGCTGGCGAGCGTCACGACCTGGTTCTTGAAATAGACCGTGGTCGCGCTGTAGGGCGTTCCGGTCGCCGGATTGTCGGCGTTGGCCGATTGCGTCGACTGATAGACGCGATAGGTGCCGTCGCCCGGCGCGGTGTAGACCAGCTCGCCGTCGGAATAGGTCGTGGTCGCGTCGTACAGCGAGACCGAGAGCGGCCCGAAATAGGGCCGCCAGACCGTGGTCAGCAGCGGGTCAAAGCCGAGGTTGTTCGGGATCTTGGAGATCCACAGCCCACCGACCTGGTCCGCGACGATCGAGCCGACGAAATAGGTCGTGCCCGGCTGCCAGAGCGACGGGGTCAGCAGCATGGTGTTGACGTCGAGCGCGCGGAGCACCTGGCGGCGGATCGCGAAGGTCCAGTTGCGGCGCTGCAGCTCGGCCTCGCGCAGCTTGTCGTAGCAGGAGGAGACCTCCTTGGCGTTGCGGCTCTGCTCGGTGAAGCCCAGCACGGGATCGATCTGCTTCGCGCCAAGGTGCTGCAGCGCCCGATTACCGATGTCGGTGGGGGTCCGAAATGCCGTCATGCCGCGACGGTGCGGGCGGCATGGAACCGCAGCAACGCACTTATGACGGAATGCGGCAGATGTTGGCGAAGACCGCCGTAAAGGTCGCAATGACGAATTTGTATTGCCCGGGCGGAATGTCGATGACGATGAACCCCGTCACGGCGGCGAACGCGGTATGCACGGCGAGGAAGGTCGAGCCGTCCGGTCCCTGCATCTGCAAGCCCATGGTCCCGGCGCCGGTGGCCTTGGCGGTGATCGCATACTTGCCGCCACGCAACTCGAACGCCGCCGTGGTGGCGCCGATGTTGGAAAACGATACGGATTCCGTTGAGTTCGGCATGCTATTTCATCTGCCCCGATGCGATGTTCAGGACCTGGGCGACGGCGGATTTGAGCAGGTTCAGCGTGGTGAACTTCGCCGAATCGAACGACAGGGTGAGGTCGCCCGATGCCGCCGCGCCGGGCGCGACGACGTGGCGATGATCGGCGTTATCCGCCTTCTTCGCCGCGCCGGCATCGACCGTGACGTTGATGAACTGGTTCTGCGCCATCCATCAATCCACGTAGCGCAATTCGCAGGACAGGGTCCCACCGGTGGTGACGGCAGTGGTGATCTTGACCAGGATGTCGAAATAGCCGCCGGGGTCCGACGTGAACTGCGTGGCGCCGAGCGTCACGAGGTTCTGCCACATCGGGATGTTCTGCATCGCGGGCGTGAACGTGCCCTGGAATGCGTTGGCGATGATCGGTCCGGCTGCGACCGTGGCGACCAGCGACTTGGCCGCGCCGAACAGCTTGTTGTCGACCGGGCCCGCCAGCTGCACGATGCCGCCGGCGAGCGCCTGCTGCGTTCCGTCCGTGGTCGAGTCCGAGAACGCGACGTCGATGTCGGCCGAGCCGGCAGTCGCGATCGCGCTGTAGATTTTGAGGTCCTTCACCTTGGCGTTGCTGGGGAAGCGGCACATCCGGTAGGTCGAGGTGGTGTCGTCGGCCGAGACCGGCGTGGTGAAGTCGGTCAGCACCTTCTCGTAGCCGGGCGCGCCCTCGCCGATGGTGTTGGCGACGACGGGGGTGGCGTCGAGGTTGGTGATCGCAAGCGATTTGAGGTTGTGGCCAGCCATGTGCTGATCTCCTTAGCCGGTGACGACGAAGCCAGCCGCGCTGACCTGTTGGGCGTTGTCGAAGAAGCGCTCGAATGCCTCCAGCGCTTTCATGATCTCCAGCTTGCTCGGGATGTTGGCCCCGGCCTGGTCGCCGACCCGCAGCTCGACGAAGGTGGTGCCGCTCGACGCGGCGCCCGTGGTGAAGTCGGAATACTTGGTGCCTTCCAGACCGCGGGTCAGGCTGACGAAATGATCGGCCATGTTGCGCTCCTACGGCGTCACGTCGGCGGCGGCGGAGGTGTCGGCGCACAACACCTGCAGCAACCGACCCGGCTCCAGCCGCGTCGCGCCCGACGACATCATGGTGTAGATCTGGTAGGGCAGGCCGGTCAGGTCCTTGCGCTGGCTGACGTCGTTCTGGGTGTCCTTCCAGATGCCGAGATAGAGGCCCGACTTCACATAGGCCATGTTCTGGCGCACGTTCGAGGTCGAGGTCAGGCGCTCCGAATACTTGATGTCGAAGCCGAGGAAGCGCGACACCACGCCGTCGGTCAGCACCGGGCGATCGTTGAACTCGGTCGAGACCACCTGCACCTGATTGAGCAGATCGGATTCGCCCTGGCTGTTGGTGATCCAGGTCTTGGCCTCGTCCTGCGGCACCTGGGCCTTGCGCAGGATGCGCTTGGCCTCGATCATCTTCGCGACCGTCAGGCCGGATGCCGCGCTCGATCCGAAGGTCGAGGCGATCTGCCAGCTTGCGGTGACGAAGGTCTCGTTGGTGAACGCGTTCGGGGTGTTGCCGTCGCCGAGCAGCGCGGTTGCAAACGCGGCACCAATGATGCGGTCGTCCCATTCGCGGGCGACAGCGGCGGCGGCGGCGGCAACTTCCTGAGAGGTCGGATCGATGGCGGTCTTCAGCTTGTCGAAGGTGTCGACCATCTGCTGGGCGTCTTTGTCGACCGGCAGCACCCAGCGCCGGGTGAAGTCGACATCCTGGCGCGCGATCGGCGAGAAGCGGCCCGCAGGCGTCTTCATCTGCACCGCGCCGGTGTACTGGATCGGCGAGGCCTGCTTGCCGACGTGATAGCCTTCCATGACGGTGCCGCGCAGCATCGATTGCGTCTGCTGCAGCTTGAGCACGAGCAGGTCGGAAAATTCGGTCGTAAAGAGTTTCGGAAGGTTCTCGGACATGGCTATCCCGCTTTCGAGGAAAAGGTTGAACGTCAGCGGCCTTGCCCATGCGATGAGATCGCTGGGGACCATCAAACTTCAGGCCTTGTCCTTTGCAGGGAGCCGTAACTTTTAGTCGGACCTGGCTTGTCCGCGAGGAGCGGGGTCAGGTCTTTACGAGCGGGAACGTGGCCCGCTCGTTTCTCGCGAACAACGCACTCTAGCGGCCGCGCAGGTCGATCATCTGGTCCTTCAGCGCAGCCTTGGCGCGATTGAAGCGCTTCAGCGCCTCCGGGTCGCGCATCTGCGCCGACTGAAGGCCGCCCTTCATCGGGTGCGCGCAAACATTGATTCCGGAGATCGCGCACTTGCTCTCGTTGCAGGCATCGCAGCACTCGCTCGGGCTGATGCCGGAGAACGGCGAATCGGCCTTCGCGGCCGGAGGTGGCGCGGCGCGGCGCGCGGCCTGCTTCTTCCGGGGCTTCTTCGCCGGTTTTTTCTTCGTGGTGATCTCGGTTTCGTGGGTTTCATCGGTCATGGTCATGCGTCACCTTCGATCATCATGTTCAGTTTTTTCCACTCGGTCTTGGCTTCGACGTCGCCGGCATTGAACCGCTTCACCCAGGCCGCATCGGCGAACAGCTCCTGCTTGCGCGACAGCGCACCCTCGCGGGTGGTGACGCGGCCGGAACCCGGAACGTCGTTCTCGACAAAGACGTCCTCGCGCCGCGCGTTGCCGATCTTGCGCAGCGCGTTCATGACCTTGGGATAACCCATCAGGTTTTCCAGCGTATCGACCGCTGCTGGATCGAGACCGAGCCGCGCGGCGCCTTCCTTGGCCTGTAGCAGGTTGAACCGATAGGTGGCGGAATCCTTGCCGCCCCAGTCCTTTTCCAGTTCGACCCTGGCCTCCCCGCGCGCGGCGGAGGCGATGGTCGTCTCCGTAGTCTTGACGCTGTCGAGCGCCTTGATGACGTCGAGCGCGACCGCGGGCGCGGCATCCTTGGCGATTCCGTTGGCATGGAAGCTGGCGCGCAGCGCATCGGCGAGCGGTGCCGCGATCGGCTGGCCCGCGGCGTCCTTGACCGTGGAGAAGTCGTAATCCTTGGCCTCAGCGGGCCAGCCCAGCCGCTGGCGGAATGCGGCTTTCTCGGCCGGTGTGGCATCGGCCTTCGGTAGCCGCAGGATCTGATCCGGCGGCGCGCCGATATGCTTTTCGAGGTTGCGGTACTGCTCGGTCAGCTTCGCGGCCAGTGCCTTCGGCGAGGTGACGTCGTAGCCCTTGTTCTGCCAGAAACCCAGCGTTTCCGGCTCAATGCCTTCGTGCCAAACTGGCGCATTTGCACCGGCCCCGGCAGCCGCGCCGGCAGATCCAGCAGCAGCTCCGCTGTTTCCAGCGGCAGAGCCGGCGCCGGATTCCTCGAAATGAAACCGCGGTCGACCGGTGTGATAGTTCAGGTAGTTCATGGCCTTGTGCTCCTAAGCGGGCGAAGCGGGCGGATTGTATTTCTCGACCAGTTGCTCCGGGGTCAGATCAAGATAATCACGAATACGCAGGTAAACTTCGCGGCGGCCCTCCAGCACGTTGGTCATGTCGGGCTCGCCGCGCACCATGCAGGTCTCGTTCGCGCGGCAGAAAATGCCGAGATCGAACATCACGGCCGCGCCGGCGCCGGGATTGTTGAAGGCCAGTTGGTAGGCGCGCTTGATCGAGGTCTGCAGTTCAATCGCCTCGGTTCGCGTCAGTCCTTCGGCTTGGGTCACATGCCACCCATGCCGGCCGGCTGCTGCTCGAGCGCGCCGGATTTCGCCGCGACCGCGCGCGCCTTGATGATGGCGGCCTGGGCCGGCGCAGCCTGGATCTGCTCCTGCCGCTGCATCGCCTTGGCGCGCGCCTGCGCCTTGGCCTGCATCGAGCGGGCGTCGCTCATCCACGCCTCCGGCGTGTTGTTGATGCGGGCGATCTCCGGAATCGCGGTCGGGAAGTCGAACGGGTCGAGCAGGCTCTGATCCTGCGTGACGTTGACCAGCTCGCGGACCTGCTCGACGGTGCGCAGGAAGCCGGCGGCCCGGCCCGCCGCGGCGGCGAGCGACAGCGGCGAGGTGTCGGTGACCTCCAGCAGCGCCAGCAGGTTGCGGCGCTGGCCCTGCGCGGCGTCGACCAGCGCGGGCGGGACGGGATCGACCATGCCCATATCGAACATCAGGTCGAGTTCGCGCGGCACGATCCCGCCGACATATTCGGTGTGCTGCCGGCCGAGCGTCGGCGCGACCAGCATGCCCTTTTCGTTGACCAGCTCGATGACCTGCGTCGCCGTCATGTTCGGATGGTCGGATAGCACCTTGAACAGGCTGACCAGGAACACGTCGTCGATCAGGCCGCGCTCCTCCTGCATCATCTCCAGCGTGATCTTGATGTCGCCGGTGGGCAGGGTGTGCACCAGCAGCTTGCCATCGGCGGTGACGCCGCCGCGGTTGACCGCGCCCGGCCGCATGCTCATGCCGACCACGCCGTCATCGGATGTCAGCAGCACCGGATCGGCGCCGCGGTGCCCGGACTTGAGGAAGATCGCCTTCTGCATGTTCAGCGTCTTCAGCGCCGCGAGCAGGATCTGGCCAGGGCCGCGGCCCTCGACCTCGCCCGGGGTCTGGTCGTAGCGGCTGACCGCATAGGGGAAGGTGCGATAGCCGCCCTCCGGCGCCATCAGGCAGTTGCCCTCGACCGAGACGTAATAGGACGAGAACGCCAGCGCGCGCTGGTCCAGCGCCTCCGGGTCGTAGTCCTCGGCGCGCGGCCGCACGCAATGCAGGAAATTGTAGGTCCACTGGCTGTCCTGCTTCAGCGGGGCGTGAAGCGCGGCTGGCAGGTTCTCGATGCCCCATTTCTGCACGGCCTGGTACGGCGTGAGCCGGAACCAGCGGATCATGCGGTCGACCTTGCCCTGATGGTTCTCGCCGAAATAGGTCTCTCCCAGCGGCACCGCCTTGTAGCGCAGGCCGCGGATGCCGCGGTCCCAGCGCCCGTCGTAGCGGTCGACGAACATGGTGGCGTTGCCGAACGCGCCGAGCGACTGGTAGTTGTTGTAATTCTGCGCCGCGAAATTGCCGTTCGCCGCATAGCGCAGCTTGAACATCCGCCGCGTCGTGGTCTCCAGCCACAGCCGCACAGCGCGGTCTTTCATCAGCGCTTCGTCGCAGGACAGCCCGTGCCATTGCTGGTTGCGCGGCGTCACCAGAGAATCGGCGATCGCGCAGAACCGGTGCAGCGCCAGCGAGCCGGTGGAGTCGACCTGCTGCTGCGTCTTCTTCTGGCCCGGGTAGTTGTAGTTCGTGTAGAAGAACGTGTTGCGCGAGGTCGGCAGCAGCAGTTCTGAAACTTCCTCCCACTGTCCGGCGAAGGTGTTGCGGCGCAACTGGTATTGCGCGAACTCGCGCTGGATGCCCTTGACGATCTCGGTCTCGCGATCGGTGATGACCCGGGGCCGGATCTCGGCGGTGTCGGTGTAGGGGACAACGCTGGTCGCGGCCATCAGCGTTCCTCTCTGAGGATGTCGTAAAGCGCCGATTCTGCAGCTTCTAGCGCGGCCTGGGCCTTGCAGCGTCCCTCGATGTCGCGCGGATCTGGGCGCGTCGGCGGATAGGTGGCGGCGGCCCATGCGGCGATGGCGGCGCGTAGCCGCCTGTTTTCTTCATTGGCTTGTTCGAGCGTGACGGCCGCCATCAATGCACCGTCAGGCGTTTGGCGTCCGGGTCCTTCGGGTCCATCAGCGGATCGAGGCGGCGGTCGGCGACGACCCAGCGCTGCACGCAGACGAACAGTTCGCGGCGCTCGTGGTCGGCGAGCTTGAGCCGATCGGCGAGGCGCCGGAAGTCGTCGCGCAGCGCCACCTCGTTGCGGTACAGCACAAAATCCTTCTGGATCTGGCCACTCTTGCCGATCCGGTTCGCGACCACGGCGCCGATCTTGTCGACCCGGCCCGCGGTGCAGAGGAACGGCGCGGTGATCGAGCGGAAGCCGGGATAGACGACCTCGAGCAGCACCGGCATGGCGTCGTCGTAATTGTGCGCCAGCACCGAGAGCAGCACCTCATAGGTCTTGCCCTGCGCCGCGACGAGGCCGCGGGCCTGCCAGGTATCGGCAATGTCGAAGGTCAACAACTGCGGATCAATAACCCTGACCACCCATGCCTCCAAACAGCGCGCCGGCCGCGAGCGAACCGCCCGGTCCGAGCTTCTGCATCTGCGACATCTGGGCCATCCGCTTCTTGCGCTCCTCCTCGGTCTCGCCGGCGACCTGCTCGCTGAGCTGCCCGCCAAGCCCAAGGTCGGCCGCTGCGGAGGCGCCCGGGATCGGCCGCGGTGCCGCCATGGCTCAGGCCGCCTTGGGCGGCGGGTTCTGCGCGGCGACGCGCTCGGCCTCGATCCGGTCCTTGTCAGCCTGTTCCGCAGCCGCGGCGTCCGCATCCGCATCCGCGATCGCCTTCTCGGCAGCCTCGGATAGCTTCGCCGCCGCGTCGTGCTTGAGCTTGGCCGTCTCCAGACCGGCCGAGGCGTCGGCGACCGCCTTCTCGGCCTTCACCAAGGCCTCGAGCGAGGCGTGATGCGCCTTCTGCGTCGGCGTCATGTTGGCCCAGGGCGAGCCCACGCCGCGCTCCAGGTCGCCGTTGATCCGCGGCGCGTCGCGACCGAAGACCTCGTGCTCGAAATCACGCAACTTGGTCGCTGCGGTCACTGGTTCGGCTGCGCTGGATCCGAAGACGTGGTCTTTGGACGCGCTGGGATATGGGTCCGTGGAAATCGCCGCCTGCTCGGCAAGAAGGCGCTGGCGCTCGGCCTCGTACTGGGCCGCCTTCGCCCGCTCTGCGGCGGCATTGGATGCGTTGATGCTGTCGCTGGTCTGGTCGGGCATGGGGTGGCTCCGGAAAAGGGGCGGCGGGTCTCACCGCGCGCCAGTCACACAGGGAGGCGTCGCGGGGAACCTCGCGCCGCCATCGCCGCCGCAGCAACGCACTATGCCGGTGACTGCCTATCGTGCGGTGTTTCTCACGACCGTTTCTTCGCCCAGTTCCGGGGTCCAGATATATTTCGACCCGTCCGGGCGCTCGCAGTCGTATGTGTTTGGCAATGGCCTACAGAAATTGGTGCAGATTTGCCGTCGACCATCCATCGTAGCGTCGCACTGCCTTACCGTCAGGCACGGCACCGCGTTGAGCGTGGTCACGATGATCAGCGTGCAGATATCCATCTCCGCATCCTTCAGGTGCCGGTGAACAGGTCGAAGTCGGTGCCGTCTGCGATCGGGGCCGCAGCCACCGCGCGCAGCCGCGCCGGGAAATGCTCCGCGGTCTTCGCCTTGCGCAGGTCCATGCACAGCACCCGCGTCGCCGACATCAGGTCGTCATCGACCTTGACCACCTTGCCGTTCTCGCGGTGATAGCCGCCATATTCGTCGAACCATTCGAACAGGTACTTGGCAACCAGCAGCTTCTTGCCCTCCAGCCGCTCCTCCATCACCGTCACCCCGGCCTCGAAATTGTAGCCGCCGTCGGGGAAGGTCGCGTGCATCGGAAGCATGGCGAGTCCGAGCTTCTTGTAAATCTGCGCGATGGTCTCGTTGGTCTGCACTCCGCCGCCGGTGCCGCCGTCGTGCGGCCACGCCACCGGCGCGTCGCGCAGCGGCGATTCCTTGATCCGCGCCACATGGTTTGCCGCCATCCCGAACATCCGGAATCCGTCCATGATATAGACCACGTCGTTGTCGCGGTCCCAGCAGCCCAGCACCGCCGCGAACGGATGGCCCGAACCCTCCTGCCCCGAATGGCGCAGGTCCAGCGCCCACAGCCATGGCCAGTAGGCCGGCACGTTCGCCGGATCGAGGTCGTGCCTGATCCGCGCCGGATCGGTCTCGAACACCGCGCCCTGCCCCTGCGCGTCGCCGCCGAACGCCCGTGTCGCCGCCTTCTTGCCGTAGCGCGCGATGATGCCGGGGATCCGCTCGTCCGGGATGTGGCCACCGTTCGACACCGCGGCGTCATAGATCGTCATCAGCACCTCGCCGATGCCCTTCTCGGCACTGCCGCCCTTGAAGTGCTTGCGCACCGGCGACTGCCCCAGCATCGGCGACATCGACCAGATGATGATCCCGTCGGTCGTGGTCAGACGCGCCTGGCACTCCTCGTAAATCTCCATGTCGCCGGGGTCCTCGTCGCCCCAGACCACGTCGACCGGCTCGCCCTGCCACGCCTCTCGCCCCATCGCATAGGTCTTGCCGCGCAGGATCGCCGCGCCACCGCCGTCCCTGGTCAGCGAAATCGTGTCAACAAAGTCCGAGATGCCACGCGCCATGGTCGGACGCCCCACGATATTGTCGAGCGGCAGCAGCCCGGTCCCCATCCCGCCCTGCTGCCGGATGTCGCCCAGAAGCTTGACCTGCGCGCCGTCACGGGTCTTGTCCGAGGTCGTGCAGCCGTACCAGCCGATGAAATCATAGGGCCGCTCGATCTTCGGCGGCACCATGAACCGCCGCCCCGTGTACCAGTCCGGATAGAGCCGCAAGGCATCCATCGTCATCTGCGCCGCAGCCGCCTGCGTCTTGCCCTGCTGGTTGCCGGCCCGCAGCATCTTCTCGTTCCGCCGCAGGTTGTGCCACTCCATCTGCTTCGGATTCGGCCGGTAGAAATCGATGCGCCGGTACTTCTGCCGGTACTGCATCTCGGTGTAGAGCTTTTTGGCGTGCCGCCGGACGTCGTTCGGGTCCGGGCCTTCCTCGATGTCGTCAGCCATGGTGCCCGATATGCCAGCCGCCGCATGAATCGCAGCGATACGGCTGCATATCTCCATGACGGTCCCGCAAAATTCTGGCGACCCTTTTTGCCGTCCGCACATGCTGATAGCGGATTTTGCGCGTGCACGACTTCCAGCGTCGCTGTCGCTTACTGGCCATCGCGCGCCTCATCCGCCCGGTGCTCGATCACCTTCGGCGCCCGCGCGTCCTGCTCGGCCAGCATCTTCTCGTAGCGGCTCAGCCCCGAAAACCCGAAAATCTCGACCAGCTTCTCCCGCGCCACCCCCAGCCCCAGCAAGGTCCGCAGGTCGTTCAGTGCCTGATCTGTGTGGTTGACCGTCACATCCCCCGACACGTTCACCTCAACCGTCGACTTCTCCCCCAGCCCCAGCCGCGCCAGCGTCGTGAACACCGCCTGGCTGTGGTTGAAATGCTTTGGGTCCTCAATCAGCGACGCCGCCGCCTTCACCGCCGGCCCCAGCAGCCCGCGGAACGCCTTCCGCCCGACCTCCTCCAGCGCCAGGATCACCCGCTCGCGGTGCAGCAAGCCATGCGCCGTCACCCGAATTGACGCGCTCTCCTTCCCAATATCCACATACCCCGCATCCCGAGCCGCTTGCGTCGCGTTCGGCTTTCCCTCGTTCGTGATGTAAAACCACACGAATTTCCGCTCGCGCTCGCTGCAAGCCTGCATCCGCGGTCCAAGCTCTATCTCTGAAAAATCCATGAATGGAAGGTGAGGCTAACAGTTACTCAGAACAACGCACCCGCCCGAGAAACCAGCCGGTTCCAAGCTAAGTTGCTGAAATGCAACACCTTTTGGAACAGGGACCGCGAAAGAGAGGGGGTAGGTCGAATTTAACGACGGGCTGCCGTTTTCCCCCCACCCCCACCCTCCCCCGGTCTTTTCTCTTGCAATATCAATGACATAGCGCTTCAGCCCATTGCGTTTCGCCAGACCTCGCCAGGCGTTTCGCTGATGACCCAATAACGCAATGTCCCTGCGCAAGGGACAACCATGTGAGCAATATCAATAGTTTACGAGCATGGTGTGTCAGTCACGTGTCAGAGCGGTGACTGACCCTCCAGATCGTTGACAAAGTCAACGGTTAGTTGATGCAGCAAACGGACGAGGTCATTCCCGTCTCTCTACCGCTTTGATCATCTGCTCGATCGCCTGTCTGCGGATGCTGGAGGGATCGAGCTCGGTCAATCGCGTCTTGAGGAGGGCGATGACCAGTGAGGGGTCCGGCCTGCGGTGACCGTGGGTGGCGACAGGGCGGTTGGCGTGGTGATCTGGGTCGCGATGCGTCAACAGCATATATATCAACCTATATGGTGTTGACGCTGGGCCTTGCGGCGAGCTCGGAGGGCTTTCTGGAGTTCGGCTTGGCGGGCCTTTCGTCGCTTCATCCGCTGTTCCCTGCTGCAGTCGACGGCACCGATGGTGGTAATCTTGAGCCTGGAGCGTTGCTCGTCTTTCAGTCCGATCTTCCATGCCATCTTGTCGGCGGACCATTTGAGCGGACAGTGATTGGCCTCGGTGATCATGTGTTCGCGGTCGCGGCGATCGATCCATGGGCAATAGGCGGCGAGCCAGTCCGCAGCCTTGCGGTTGCCGTCGGCGAGCACAACGAAATGATGCACAAAGATTCTGGCGAGGTCAGCCGACGGCTGGCACGGCTCGAGCTCGACACCTTGTCCAATCGCGTCGTCGAGCCATCGCGTGAGATCGGCGATGCGCAGCGCAGCCATGGACCTGGTGCGCTTGCCGACCTTCGGGTGATGCTCGTAGCGCCGCTTGATGTCGAGTTTTTGGGCTGCAACCCACTTTGGATCGGGGCGAATGATGACCATGACGCGATCATGAAAGCATCATCATGCTCCTGCAACGCACACGGTAATCACTCTGCCACAGCGGTTTCGAACGAACCGGGAAGCATCTTGCAGCGCTTCATCTTGCGATGTCTGCGCCACCGTACTTTTGCGGCTTTTCGAGCTATTTCAATACGTTGCTCGCTTGGAAGCATTTTCTGCCGCGCATCGTTTCCGAGTTGCGAAAAGGCCTTCAAAACATGCGGTTTTGCCTTCTCGATCAGCTTGACCGAAATGCGGCGCGTTTCGCTGATCTCGACTGCACGTTTGCGGCCTTCCCAGACGTCGGCCATGCGTTTCGCCGCGGCTTCGTCGACATACACCCGGAACTCGATGGCGAACAGCTCGCAGAACAGGTCGAACGTCGTCGGCCCCCAGGAGCGGAATTCGGTGGGTCCGAGGATCTTGTCGGTGTGGCCCTTGGTGAGGCCTCCGACATCGTCGACGAACTCGTTGGTGAGCCCGCGCATGGCCTTGGCGAGGCGGAAGACCTCGACGATGTCCTGATGCCGGCGGATGGTGGCGAGCGGCGCGTCCGTCATGATTTTCTCGCATAGTGAGCGATCAGCCGCTCCAAAATGGCGACATTCAATTCCTCGGCCGATTGTCCGCGTTCGCCGAACAGGTCCGTGAGGTCCCGGAGGCATTTCTCCGCACGATCGCGCTCACCGCGATAGTGGTCGATGAACGCCGCCTTGATCAGTGATCTGCGCTCAATGAGTTGTCGTTCGTCGCTCATTTCAGGGCCTCGTCGATCATGGCCGTGAACATCTGCTCTGCGTCGGTCAGTCGTATGGCCACGGGCCTGACCTGCTCCTCGGCCGCTTTTGCGCACGCCGCGCGGAGCATTGCCAACGTCGGCAGGCGCATGGCCGAGAGCGCAAATCCGGCATCGTTGTCGAAATCCTTCCAGTGCGCCTCGGCGTAGAGCTCGAGGTGTTTGCCATCGCCATGCCATCCGAACTCCTGCATCGCTCGGCATCGCCCTGGGCCGATCATCTTGCCACCGGCGGCATGTGCCAGCGCCCTCGCCACTCGCTCTCGCATCTCGTTCATTGCGTCGCTCCATGATCGTGCCAGGTGCAGAGCCGAATCCCGAGCTTGCGCTGGTACATGCAGACGGTACGGGCCGACAGCCCGAGCGCATCGGCGAGAATGAACGGATCGATCGTCGGGTTGGCGCGGAGGTAGGCGTCACGCTCGGCGGTGAACATGGGCGCGCGGCGAAGCGGGAAGAGATCGGGGGCGTGCACGGTCATTCCGCGGCCTCGGCCTTTTTGGAACTTCCCTCCGCGATCGCGATGGCATCGGCGAATGTCAGCGCAGATGCAGCGGACAAGCCCTTGCTTTTGATCGTCTCATTCAGCCCAATCATGGCCTTGCGGCCGTTCTCGATCTGCATGCTGCAGTCGACGAACTCGCGCGCGTCGAGAATGCGCTGTATCTGCCCAATCCTGGCGCCGAGCGCGCGTGCGTCCTCCTGGGCGATATTGCGCAGCGTGCCCGGGTCGGGAGCCCACTGGTAGGCGTAGGGCTTGCCGCGCTCGTCCGCGCCGCAGTCGTGCTTGAACCAGCGCCTGACAGCCGATTCGACGGCCCAGCACGGGACATCGTCGAGCACGTCGAGGTAAACCTCGCTGCGCGCTTCCTCGACCAGATCAGATTTGCGCTCGCCGGCGAGCACGGTCAGCAGTTTTGACACCGCAGTCGCGACCCGCGTCTCGGCGGTGACGCTATGCGCGGGCGTGTCCAACAGGTAGGAACGCAAGTTGGCCTGATGGCTCCGCATCGCCAGGATCTGCCGCTCCGTCGGCATCAGGTCCGGCGGCAGCACCAGGACATCCGCCTTCTCGAAGGTCTTGCCGTCCGGCGTCATCTGCAGCTCGAGCCGCACGGCGCCGTTCAAGCGCGCGGCCCATGCCGGCAATGACGGCAGTGTCGCGGGTCTGCGGGGATCCGGCAGCGGTATTGGCTCGAAGAGTGCTATTTCCGTGGACATTTCCGTTCCCTGTTTGAAAGACGAATTTCACTCGATTGCGCCACGTTCCGGTCCACGACAGCTTGCAGCCCTTCGTGCCGGGAATATCCGACCAGTAGTCGACAAACTCGGCCCACAATCCGTCCACTCTGTCCGGTGGACATCCGCACTCGATCGCGATCGCGCGGTTCTCGTCGCTCACGCGCGTACCGCTCAATAGTCGACTTCCTTTCTTGCTTACTTTCTTTGGTTCTTTCTTCACTGATAGACCTGCTTCCTTGTCTTCTACTGATAGGCAAACATCCGCATTTTCCACCGGAATTCCGGTGGACTCCGGTGGAAGTCCGGTGGATAGATGCGGAAGTTTTTTCTCCTTCCGCTCGCGTGCTTTACGATCCCGATCCCATGCTCGCCGCTTCTCCAGCGCGCGATTTTCACCACCTTGTCCGGTGGACAATCCGGTGGACATGCTCAGAATCAATTCCATTAGCAACGCGGTTTGCGCCTGGTCGAGACCCGACGCGATCAACTCCGTGGCGATAAGGTTTGCTGACCTCACGCGCACGGCCTCACGACTGCGACGACGAGCGGCTGCGGCCCGTAGCGCTTTTCGATACTGACCTTGACGATCAGGCAATCATCCCTGAAAACAACGCCGTTGAGCGCGTCGCTCCATGCCTTTCCGATGTTGTCCCAATCTGGCTTCTTGCCGGGCTTGATCATGCCGGTGATGGCCGCCGCGCGCTTCTTCGCGGACCATGACGCTGGCACCGCGAAGATGGCCCGCACCACGAACTCGACGGGCTCATCGAACGGCACGCGCGCACCCATGGCCTCCATGGCCGCGGTGCGCACCATGCCCTCGTATGATCTGGTTTTCTCTGGCGTGTAATGGCCAATGAAATTACCGCGGCGAAACGCCCGCGCGCGGCCCTTCCCTTGCGGATCGCCGGCGAGGCTGATGGTTACCGGATCAGCCAAGGCGTCAGCCGGGCACGTAAACGGCGGGTCGGTTTGGCTCGGCGCGGCGGTGAAGTCGATCAAGCAACGGCCCTCGCGATAGCGGCTTGCCCGAGCGGCGTATCCGACAGCATGCCCAGCGCCTGCATGTAGGTCTCCAGAATGGCCTCGTGCTCGGCGCGCGCAGCCGCGTCCTGCTTGCGCAGGCGAATGACGGCCCGCAGCGCCTTGACGTCGTAGCCGTTGCCCTTGGCCTCCGCATAGACGTCGCGGATGTCATCGCCGATCGCCTTGCGTTCCTCCTCCAGCCGCTCGATGCGCTCGACGATGGATCGGATCTGCTCTTTGGAATTGTGGCCGGTCATCATGCATGCCTCCGGAGGTGGTCCGCGGTGAGGAACGATGGCAGCCGCTCACGCAGCGCCTCGCGATCGCGCGCCTGGATCATCTGCACGCGCTTGAGCAGCCGGCCGAGCAATTCGCGCTCGACGAGCACGTAGCCGGCGGGAATTTGTCCGGCCGCCGGAGCCATCCCTGAGGGGGGCTCTAGTGATGGTTCGGCGACCGGCTCGACGGTGGGCAGGAGTGTCACCGTAGAGGTCTTGAAAGGGTTTGCGAGCTCGAGGACGGGATGCATCATTTGAACCAAATCCTCGCTGGCGCGACGTACCGGCGTAGTGCGTTGCGTACGGAGTTACCGTTCATGGTCTGGGCCCGACACTTTTTCGCGATTGCGATACCGCCGTCACATTTTCGACACGATGCCGTCGAAGCTGTGACACTCGCCCTGAAGTTGAAAAAAAAGAGGGCGCACGGGAGGCATCGTGGGACATGTCATTCGCGGCCCTTGGCGTCACGCGCGCACCTCATCATCCAACGGATACAGATCAGGCCGCAGCTCATGGCGAGACACGCCGGAGGCGCGCTCGACGGCGAGCACGCGGAGCGGCGGGACCTCTTCCCACTGCAGCACCGCCTGCTTGCTGATCTTCAAGGAAGCGGCGAGTTTCGTAAGGCCGCCGGCGGCTGCGATAGCGCGTTCCAAGGGTGTTTCTGACATGGCCGCAATGTCAAGCACGGCTTCACGCCAAAGTCAAGTCTCTCTTCATTTACACAGTCAAGCTGCGCTTTATTCTATCCGGATGACATTGGGAACCCGGATCAAGCAGGCTAGAACCTCCAAAAAATGGAGCCTGCAAAAGCTCGCCGACGAGATGGGCGTGACGAAGCAGCTCGTTTGGCAATGGGAGCGGGATGAGACCGATCCGAGAAAGCATATCCAGCAGCTTTCGCAGCATCTCGATGTTCCGGTCGAATATTTCTACGGCAACAAGCGAGCACCTGGCGTACTCGCGACCAAGATCAGCCAGCTCGGCACCGATCAGCAGGCGATGATCGAGGCAATGGTCGACGCTCTCCTGAATCAGCAGGATCAGGATCACCCACGCGTAAAGCGGTCGTGAAGTAGCGCTTGACAGACATGTGAAGGCGTGCTTGACTGCCTCCATCAGATCGCTGATGGGAGCCGCACATGGTCGCAATCGGGGGAAAATCCAAGAAGGCTGCACTGCCCTCGCAGCCACAATTCGTCATCAAGCTGGCGGAAGGTCTCAACCAATTCGCGCAGATTGGCTTAGACGACAAGAACCACACGACCCTGGCCTGGATCGGCGATCCGAACGCGGCCACCAAATTTAACAGCAAATACGAGGCGAAGTCGCGGGTCCGCGAGATGGCCGATGTGCCGGACACGCGCGTATTTCACATGCTGGAGAAATCCGCATGACCATCGCCGACAAAATCATCGTCGTGCTCTCCGCCATGCTCGCAGCGCCCGTGATCGCCGTGCTGACGGGGCTCGTGTTCGACGCGGCCCCGATCGCCTCGGTCATCCAATGACATTCTCTCCGTCCGAGGTCCGCTTCGCGCTGATCTGCCTCGTCCACATCCTCATCATCTGGAGCACCGCGCTATGACCCCGCATGACCGCAAGCGCCACCACGCGCTGCTCCAGATCTTCACCAACCCGGTCTGGCAGGACGGCACCGCGATCATTCGGAGGATCGCCGATGCCGCCGGCGCTCAGGAGCGCAGGTTTCAGCGCGCGATGGGCGCCGAATGGACCGAGGCATATCGCGCCGACTGGGACATCGCCGATCAGGTCGTCGTGATGCTGACCGGGCCGGGCTGCACCGAGGTGCTGACGCGCTTTCACATGATCGAAAACAAGCCCGAGGCAGCGTGATGCCCAAAACCTATGACCCCGCCTGCTACGCGCTCGCCGAGCATTTTCTCCGGAGCGAGCCGTGCGCCGCTGATCCCGCGCTGTTCGCCAAGCATTGCGACGCGATGGCGCGGGAGTTCCAGCAGGTGAACGAGGACTGGCATTTCGACAACGACGCGGAGAAGGCGGCATGAATCCCGACATGGTCCTGCGGCGCGCGATCATCGCGGCTCGGTCGGCGCCGGCGCGATACAGGCCGGCCCGCGTGCAGCCGATGGCGGTTGTGGTCGAGCCTGCGCCCATCGTCGCGCTGCCGCCGACCGTGCCGGAGAAAACGCCGGAAAATGCCTTCCGCGTGACCTGGTACAGCTTCCCGGAATTGGAGAAGCTCGAACATCCCATCTCCAAGATCAAGCGCGCCGTATCGGCCGCGACCGGAGTTTCAGTGTTCGACATGGAATCCGATCGAAGGCTGAGACCGTTCGTGGATGCGCGTCAGCTTGGCATGTATCTGGCCAGGATGATGACGAAGCATTCGTTTCCGGCGATCGGCCGCGCATTCGGCGATCGTGACAACGCAACGGCCAGGCACGCGATCGAGATGGTCGAAGCCAAGATCGCCGCAGATCCCGAGTTCGCGGCGCGCGTCGAGCAGATCAGAAAGGCCATCGATGCCTGATCCAACCAAAAAAACCATCAGCGCAACCGAGATGTCCGGCCTGCTCGGCGTGTCGCCTTACGTGACGAAGTGGATGCTTTACCAGCGCTTCGCGAAAGGCATTGAGGCGCCAGGCCCCGAGCACAACCGGCTCGATTGGGGAACCAAGATGGAGCCGCTTTTGCTGGAGCAGGCCGCCGAGGAATTGCGGCTCGAGGTCAAGACCAATCGCCAGCCCGACGGCTCGCAGGTCTATCTGCGGCGCGGCCTGCTCGGCTGCTCCCGCGATGCCGATATCTACGACCCGCAGCGCGGCCCCGGCGCGCTCGAAACCAAGTGCTGCTTCGATTACAAGATCCTGATGCAGGAGTGGGACGGCGGCAAGACCCCGCCTCGCCAGCACGAGATCCAGCTTCAGCAGCAGATGTATGTCGGCGATGGCGTGACGCCCTACGAGTGGGGCACCATCGCGCTGTGGTGCGGCGGGGACATGACCTATTTCCACCGCAAGCCGATGCCGGACCTGTGGGAGTTGTTCGAGAACGAGGCGCGGCAGTTCTTCGCCGATGTCGAGGCCGGCAACGAACCGGAGCCGTTCGGATCCCCGATCGAGGTCCCGCTGCTCAAGATCATCTTCGCGGTGCCGTCGGGCGAGATCATCGATGCTGCCGCGGTGCTCGGCGATGTCGAGGCGACCAAGCTTGCGCAGATGGTGGTCGATGCCGATTACCAGCGCGTCGTGCGGCTCGCGGCCGAGAAGGTCGAGGAGAAATCCAAGGCCAAGCTCCTGGCGCTGGCCAAGGATGCGGACGAGATCGAACTGCCGCAGGGCATCCGCGTCAAGATCACCCGCTCGCCGCGCAAAGGATACGAAGTCAAGCCGACCGTGGCAGTGACGGTCAAGGCACACATTCCGCAACAGATCGATGGGGCTTTCGGTGGCATCTGAACTCGTAATTTTCGAAAACACGCTGATGCCGCTCGCGCCGCATTTCGAGCAGGCCCTGGCCGGCGCAATCCCGGTCGAGCGGCTGATGCGGTCGATCATGGTCTCGGTCGAGCGCAACCCGAAACTGCTGGAGGCGAACCGGCAAAGCCTGCTCAACGCCTCGATGTCGGCGGCGTGCCTGGCGCTGGAGGTTGACGGGATCACGGGTCAGGCTTTTTTCATCCCGTTCAAGGGCGTGGCGCAGCTCGTCATCGGCTACAAGGGCATGAACACGCTCGCCGCGCGATCTGGGTTCACGGTGCAGGGCGAGGTCGTCCGCGAAGGTGACGCCTTCGACTACGAGCTCGGCGACAAGGGATTTGTTCGGCACAAGCCCATGCTCGGCAAGCCAGACCGTCCGATCATCGCGGCGTGGGCCACCGCTTCAGCTAACAGCCGGCCGCCGATCATCTCGGTGCTGAGCTACGACGACATTCTCGACATCCGGAAAAAATCCCCTGGCGCTAGCCGTAGCGATAGCCCGTGGAACGATCTCAAGATCGGCTTTCCCGCGATGGCGTCGAAGTCGGCCAAGCGCCGGCTCTCCCGCGCGATGCCCCTCAACGCCGACCCGCGCTTTCACCTCGCCGCCGCGATGGAGGAAGCCGTCGAGGAGCGGGGCAAGGCCGCATGGATCAATCCAGCGCACGGCCTGCAGATCGAAGGCGAGGCCTACGACGCACCACGGATCAACCACGAGCAGCGCAGCACCCAGGAATTGATTTCGCCGCGGGAGGACAAGACCGCGTCGGAAGCAGCCGCCCCGGCCACCAGCCCCGGGAATCCCCCCGAGAAGGCTGGGGCGGCTGTCCCCTCCGCCGCGGAATATTGGGCGCAATGGACGCTGATCATCAGCGGCGCGACGAACCCGGATCAGTTGTCTAGCACATGGACCGCCCAGACCGACGAGCGCAAACGGATCGCCTGGACCGACGAGCATCCGTTCAAGCCGCTGCGCGAGAAGGTCGGCAAGGCGATCGAGTTTTTGAAGCAGCCCGCTTAGTTGCGGTTTTGGGAAACAAAGGAAAGCATATGGCCAAAAAGAAGCAGATGCCTGAGATGCTGTACGTCTACGTCTACGACGCCGGCAGGGATGGAGTGATCTACGCATGCGTCCAAACATTGGAGGAAGTCCCGGAAGATACCGCAATAGTTGGCGTCTATGAGCGCGTGCGCGAAGCAAAGCTTATCGTCACCCGCGACCTCGATTAGCGGTAATTGGGAATTAGGGAAAGCATTGTGGCCATCAAGCGGAGCAATTGGGTGGGTGGATTGGCTGAGTGGACAGAAGGCGAAACCGCGTTCTTGTCGGTCGCCTTCACATGGAAACTCAACGACGCCTATCAGCGCGCTGCGTGGTACCGATCTGCCGGCTACAAGGTGAAGGCCGGTGGCCCTGGCATCTTCACCCGCAAACACTTCCTTGCTGACATTGCCGAGATCGGAGGGGATTACCCCGACGCCGTGTGGCGTCATAACCCTGCGGCGACGATCGCAAGCCGAGGATGTCCCGTTGGCTGCTGGTTCTGCATCGTGCCAAAAATGGAAGGAAAGGCATTCACGCTGCTCCCTGAGTTTCCGGTGCGTCCAGTACTCTGCGACAACAACCTTTCCGGCCTTCCGGCGGACTATCAGGACTTTATAATCTCGCGATATCTCGCCGAGGATGTTCCCTTGCTTGATGCCAACTCCGGCTTTGAGCCGCGCACCTTTGATGATGAGGTATTTGCCCGCTGGCGCAGGATCAATAAGGGGCCATGGCGATTCGCCTTCGATGACGTTGCCGAGCGACCCATGGTCGAGCGCGTCATGAAGATGCTCAAGGATGTTCCAGCGCGGCAGAAGCGCGTTTATGTCCTGATCGGAAATGAACCGTTTGATGCTTGCATGGAGCGCATTCGTGAAGTGATCGCCTGGGGCGGGGAGCCACACGTTCAGCCCTATATCAAGCTAAATTCGTTGGAGCGTAAGCCATTTCCGCGCTTTGACTGGAATGAGCAATTGCTGCGAGATGTCGCGCGTTGGGTCAACGGCTTTGCCTACAAGAAAGTAAAGTTCTCCAACTACCGCCGATCGGCCAAAGGTGCCGAGCGATACGACCCGCAGCAGGGACTTTTTCTTTAATGCCCCGACTGGGAAAGGTTGAGCCATGACGAACGAGATGCTGGCCAGACATATAGCGGAATACCTCGAACGTCGTGAGCCCGACAGTTACGGCGATATCTCTGCGGCATTCACCAGTGTGCAGCGGGACCTCATCGTTACCGCCCTCCGCGCTCAGTCCGACGTGCGCGCCCCCACGATCGACGACGTCCCTAGCTGCGGCCAGGAGAACGACTATCGGCGGGCAACGCCAGACGTGCGCGCCCCCGCTCCTCAGGGCGAGCCGATCTCGCCCGCCGATCTCGCCGAGGTGCTGGAGAACGTGCGCAAGGGGATCAACGAGATGAAACGCAGAGAGCATGACATCCCCACCTCCTTTCATCGTGCCTGCCTGGCGCTCACGCATATCGTTGAGGGAGCGGGGAAATGAGCGAATACCAAAAGCGCACGCCTGAACGGTTGATCGAAATTCTCCGATCCTCCGACCAGAACCCGAGATCGTGGAATCAGGAGGCCGCAGATGAGATCGCCAGCCTCCGCGCCCAGCTTGCGAGCGCAAATGAGAAGACCGAAGAAGTGCGCAACTATTGGAAAGAAATCTCCCGCAAAGATGAATTGCGCGCAGTCGTTACAGAAGCCCAGCTTGCGAGCGCGCGGAAGGCGCTGGAGCCGTTCGCTGGAGATAGGCTCCCATCACTCCGCCGCAGCGAAATTGCATTCGATAAGTACGGGCTACGTCGTTTGATGAGCCCGATGGAAATCGCTCAGGTTGCGGCCATACATGCTTTAACTGACGAAAAAGGAACATGAGCATGGTAGCTGCGCTCTTTGTCGAGACCAACGGAATCTACTTCGGGCTTCCGAACGTAGACCCGTGGGACATACGACGGGATGCGCGGCAATATGCCGGGACACATCCGGTCGTTGCCCATCCCCCTTGCGATCGCTGGTGCCAGATGGCGCCGGTCAATCAGGCTCGTTACGGTCATCGGGTTGGAGACGACGGCGGCACGTTCGCCGCGGCGCTGGCCGCTGTGCGGCGCTGGGGCGGCGTGCTCGAGCACCCCGCAGTGTCGCTGGCCTGGGCCGCTTTCGATCTTCCTCGCCCTCCGAGTTCAGGGGGGTGGGTTCGTGGCTTCTGCGGCGGCTGGTCAGCACACGTCGAGCAGAGGCATTATGGACACCGAGCACGCAAGGCGACGTGGCTATATGCCTTCGGTGTCGAGTTGCCGGATCTGCCATGGGGAAAAGGATCACCCCCAGAGGCATGGATCAGCGCCGATCGACCTCGGGCCGAGCTCGCCGCTGCCGGCATCGGCCAATTGAGCAAGCGTGAGGCCAAAGCAACGCCTATTCCGTTTCGGGATCTGTTGATCTCGATGGCTTTAACTTCTGCGAAGGGCAACTCGGAATGACCTTGATAGATGCGATCGCAATTTACCTCGCGATGAAGGACCATGCTCGCAACGTCGGTGAGGATCAGATTTATCGCCAAGCATGGCGCGTGATCTGGCAGCACACGCAAGATTCGTTAAAGACCGCAGACCGCAAACAGGGAGAGACGAAGTGAAGGGCTTTTGGATCACGTTCACGGACGGCACGACTGGGTATTGCGAAGGAGGAAACGAATTCGATGCTGCTCAGATTGCCGAGAAGATCAGCGGCAAGAAGGTTGGTGGAGGTCCGTACAAGAACTTCACCATGAAGCCTCTGCCCTATCCGGCAAAGCCGATCATCTGGCAATTTGATCACCCGGTGACCGGTAAGTGCCCGCCGTTTTGCTACAAGCCATCGCAGTGCGCCGGCAAGACGGCGTGCCCGCAGAACTACGCCTGCAGCGAATAGCAGCGTTTCACACCACGTAACGCAAACAGGAGAGAGACATGGGGAATCATGACGTTGGCCGCGCAATGGGAGCCGCAGCGCGGGGGTTTTGGGCAGGCAATGGCGGTGAACCTGTCAGCAAGGAAAAAGCCCTGGCTGTGCTCGACGCGGCAGCGGAGATGTTCCGCGGCGCTGATGCCGAGTTCGACGATGAGACATTCCCGGACGAGCCGCTTGGTCGTCTGATGGCTATCGCGTTCGGACCATTCCCGCCTGAAGGTCAGGACGTGGAAGACGATGACGGCGAGGGTTGGTACGAAGGAATAGAACGGCCATTCCGCGAGCGATATGAATTCTGCTAATCCAGCTTTCATTAACGAGTTGAAAAGGAAATCATATGGGACTCGATACAACACACGACGCATGGCACGGGGCTTATTCAGCATTCAATCGCTTCCGCGAGAAGATCGCGGAGGTCTCCGGGTATCGCCAGCAATGGGAAGCCGGTCGGTTTGACGTCGACGACGGCGAAGACACCACGACCGGCGGAATCTACGCCGGCAACTGGAAGCAAGCGCCGGCCGATCCTGTCCTGTTTTTGCTTTTACATTCGGACTGCGACGGTCGGATTGGCCCAGACCACTGTCGACTGCTGGCGAATAGGCTGGAAGGCCTCTTGCCGAACCTGCACGGTGATGGCGGCGGTCACCTGGGCGATTACCGGAGCAAGACAGAGCAGTTCATTAAGGGGCTGCGCGAGGCTGCTGAAGCCGGCGAGCCGCTAGAGTTTCATTGACCATCGGATAAGGAAACATGGCCACATATTTTTTGGATACAGAGTTCAATGGTTTTGGCGGCGAGCTGATCAGCCTTGCGATGGTCGGGGAGGATGGTCGTGAACTCTATCTTCTCAACATCGATCGCCGCGAGACGGCTGTCGATTGGGTGGCGCAGAATGTCATCCCGATACTTACGAGTGGTGATGCCGATCCTGTCTGCACCCCACTCAATGAAATTGGGCACAAGATCGCCGCGTTCTTGGCAAGAGACCGGTGGCCTCACATCATCGTCGATTGGCCCGATGATCTGAAATACCTCTGCCAAGTCTTGATTACGGGACCGGGAGAGATGGTCAGCATTCACCGCTTTGCGGCCGAGGTTGTCCGCGTCGATTCCTATCCGACTACGCTCCCTGGAGCCGTACAACATAATGCGTTGTGGGACGCTCGCGCACTCCGCCACGCTCTGACATCACCATAACCTCGGGTTAAAGCACATGAAGCTCGACGACAAGGGCCGTTGCCCGAACTGCCTGCGCAAGCCGCTCCCGTATCATCGCGAAGGTCGCTTCTTCTGCGATCGTTGCTGCCGCACCTTTGAGATGACCACGGGTGACCAGTGTCCCAATTGGGCTTGGGGACGCAACGTCGATACGGGCGATTTCTTTTCCATCTACCCGAACAATGGGCGGCACACTTACATGAATGCGAAGCCAACGGCCGCAGCTTTGCGCCGAGCTGCGCTAACGAACTGAAAGAGCAACATGCTCATTAGACCCGTCATCATCATGATCGCTGTCTGGGATGTTCACGGCGGGTGGGGATTTGCCGCGTTCCTTTGCGCCATTTCGCTTTTTTTCGAGTGATCAATGTCCGACACGCTCGACCCTGACACCCGCGAAACGCTCTACGTCACCGACGCAGAGCTGATCCGGCGCATGGGCGTGCCGGAGAAGATCGCTCGAGCGGCACTGCACGCGCTCGATCGGGACCGCGGTTCGGGCTTCCCGCAGAAGAAAGCTTTGTGGGGAAACCGGCGCTATTGGCCGGCCGTGAAGGCTTACCTCGACCGCACGAACGGGCTTAAGGTGGATGCCTCGCCCAGGAGAAGTAGCCATGACTAAGCCGCTCAGGGTCCGGAACGCGCCAGGCCTCGTCTGGAGGCAGCGCGGTACGAAGTGGGAAGCCCGCTGGCAGGCCCGTACCGACCTCGCCTACCCTCCAAAGAAAAACGAGGACGATGAGAACGAAGAAAGGAAGCCGGGATTTACGCCTGCCTCGGTGAAGCTTTGGACCGGCACTGGAGAACCGACGAAAGAAGAATGGGATATCATCGCAGACCGCTGCAACGATCTACAGCAGGAGATGCTGGTATTCTCGCGCGGAGGCCTGCCCGAGGTCAGCCCGTTCGACGGCACGCTGCGCTCCTTGATGCGCGCCTACCAGACCGATCCGGATTCGCAATATCGCAAGATCAGATACAACAGCCGGATCCATTACGATGCGCTCATGTCGCTGATTGAGACCGAACATGGCGACAAGCTCTTGGCCGATCTGAAGGGCCGGACCTTCAGCCGCCTGCACGAGGACTGGACCGCCGACGGCAAGATCGCCATTGCCCACGCCAAGATGGGAATGCTGCGCACGCTGTTCAGCTTCGGCGCCACCCTCCTCGAGGACGACGATTGCGGGCGCCTATCGGGCATCCTGAGCAAGATGCGCTTCGCCATGCCCAAGCCCCGCACCGAGCGCCTGACGGCCGCCCAGGCGGTCGCCATCCGCGCCAAGGCCCACGAGATGGGGCGGCCCTCGATCGCCCTCGCCCAGGCATTTCAGTTTGAATGCATGCTCCGGCAAAAAGACGTCATCGGGGAATGGGTACCGATCCGGGAGCCGGGGATCTCCGACGTGCAGGCCGACGGTCTGAAATGGCTCCGCGGGATCCGCTGGGAGGAGATCGACCAGAACATGACCTTGCGGCACCTGACCAGCAAGCGGCAGAAGATGATCGAGCTTAGCCTCCGCAACGCGCCGATGGTGCTCGAGGAGCTGGCGCTGAACCGCGACCATCCGGCGACGGGACCGATCATCGTTTCCGAGTGGGACAGCCTGCCATGGACGGCCCCGGAGTTCCGCCGGTGGTGGAGGATCGTTGCGGAGGCTGCTGGCGTGCCCAAGACTGTCCGGAACATGGACAGCCGGGCCGGCGCGATCAGTGAGGCCACGGACGCCGGGGCTGACCTAGAGCACGTTCGGCACGCCGCGACCCACAGCAATATCTCGATGACACAGCGCTATAGCCGCGGGGCCGAGGACAAGATCGCGACCGTCCAAATCGCCCGGCTCGAGCATAGGAACAAGCCGAAAACGTAGTGACTGACCATGACTGACGCGGGCATTGATTCTAAACTGGAAATTCTTCGTTAATCTTAACGCGCTGCATCAGGAACGTTGAGACATTTCAAGGCCATGGTCAGTTATCGGAGCGGCGCGGAACGTCAGAGAACGGTGAGGAGATTCTGAAATGGCTTACACGGAAAAGGACTACCGCGAAGAGAGAAAATTGCTCGATGAGCTCAATCGACGTATCGACGAGGCGCCATCAAATGCAAAGCCGGTCTTTCAAGGAATCGCCAGTCTCCACGCCAGAGTTCGCCGCTACGAACGCAAAAACGGCATGGAAACACATCAGTAGCGCACCGCGGGACGGTCAGCCCATTACGCTGGGCTGGTTGCCGAATGGACTTGTCGAGATCGAGGTGAGATCGCGGTGGGTCAACGGAAGATGGGAGGGCGATTGGACGCCAACCCACTGGCATCGATAACGGCAATAGGCGGTGAGGAGATTCGGATGACCTATGACCAGTGGAAGTGCTCAGACCCGAACGAACCCTACTGCGATGAGCCGGAGTGCGACCATGAGGAATACGAATCCGACATCCTCACCGGCCGCGCGGAGTGCTGCATGTGCGGCTATTACTGGTACCAGACGACAGACGAAATCGAGCGCGATATCGAGCGCCAGGCGCGCTACAATGACGACATGGAGCGCGAGGAGCGCCGGCAATGGTGGCGCGATCGGACCTACCCGGTTCGCATGTTCGTGTTCCGGCTGCTGGAGCGCGTGTGGCCGCGGAAGGCGATCAAGGTGCTCCACGACGACGAGATCCCGTTTTAACGGTGACGGCAAGTAAAGCACATGCAGATCGAGGGCTTTGAGCAGACCGGAGTTGCCGATGGCGAGCGTGATTGCGTTGGCGCTCTGGACCGTCCGTCACACACTATGCGGCGAGGTCAACAAGTTTGGTGGCGCCAAGTAAATATCGAATATGACGAATGGGAACCGTACTGTAGATCTTGCGCGCTCGCCCACGCGAACCAGCAATATTGAGTTAACGCGCGTCGAAAGGGAAAGCAGATGAAACCGCGCGACGATATCGAGGCTAGTGTCGATCTCACCGACGCCGAAATCGAAGTTTGCAAGCTTCACCTTCGCCATCGAATGAGGAATCACGGGAGCCTCCGTG
>Ga0247663_1000007_pt1 | contig 50380 bp, 46 predicted proteins | sample CNK04_metaG_FD_190128 | JGI IMG/M metagenome (GOLD analysis project Ga0247663, IMG submission 190128) | Soil microbial communities from Purdue University Martell Research Forest, Indiana, United States - CNK04 | ecosystem: Environmental > Terrestrial > Soil > Temperate forest > Bulk soil... | reverse complement strand
GCAACTTGCGCTGTAGCCCCGCCACTTCCTTGTGACGGGGCTTTTTTTTGGCCCCTGCGTTCAGGCGGCCTTGAGGTAGCACGCCGCAGCCGCGTGCGCGGTCTGCACGAAGCCGAGCGTGTCGAGTTCGTCGAGCCAGGCGGCGAGCGTGTGCCCGTCGCAGCCGACGGCGGCGCGGATGGCGGTCACTTCGCTCGGCCCGTGAATCGCTGCGAGAACGCGTCGATAGTGTTGCGGCAGGCCCGAGTCGCTGCAACTGCGCGCGCGCTGGCCGGCGTCGGTAAGCCAGTAGACTGCCTCTGTTGTCCGGATCGCGATCACGCTGTCACATGGACGGCCAGGCGAGCAGCAGCAGGCAGACCACGCCGGACAGCCATGCCAGCAGCCCGGGGAGGCGCTGCACGGCGCCGCGGCGGACGAAGATGAGGCGGCCGGGAGCGGCGGGCACGACGAACGCCGGGCCAAGTTCGTGGCGCGGATACGTCCTTCCGATTCTTCCCATGGCGCGTTCCTCCAAGGAGCGAGCGATGCCTCTATGGTGAAGAGCTTTGCCGGTAATGGACGTCTTCTGCCGAACTATTACAACCGGCCGCCTGCGCCGTCGCGAATCCGCGCCATAACATCAGGACTTGCAAAAAGTCAGGAAATGAAATCGCGCCGGTACATGCGCAGCAGCGTGAGAAACGCCGCGACGGCGAGCGGGCCGACGAGCAGGCCCACCATTCCGAACGCGCCGATGCCGCCGATGAGGGCGAAGAACACCACCGCGCCGCCCATCTCGAGGTCGCCTTTGATGAGGAAGGGCTTGACGATGTTGTCGATGAGTCCGACGACCACGATGCCCCACACCGCGAGGAAAAGCCCCATGTAGGGATGGCCGGTCGCGACCTCGATCAGCGCCGCGAACAGGCACACGCCGGCCGCGCCGATCGCCGGAATCAGCGCGACGAAGAACGTGAGCGTGGTGAAGAACACCGGATGCGGCACACCCGCGATGAGATAACCGATGCCGGCCACGGCGGCCTGCACCGCCGCGGTGGCCACGGTGGCCACGATGACCGCGTACGATACCTTCCTGAACTCCGCCATGAGCTGGTTGGTCTGCGCCGGAGAGAGCGGCGACACGCCGACCAGCCAGGCGATCAGGTCCCTGCCTCTCACCAGCAGGAAGTACAGCGCGATCAGCATCATGGCGAGGTCGAACACCAGCGAGCCGGTCGCCTTGAGGGCCGCGGCGACCGCGGAGGCGGCGCGCGGTCCCTGCTCGACGACGTGCTTCTGCGCGAGCTGCCCGAGATCGCCCAGGCTCTCGAGCGCGTTGCGCGCGTAGCCGTCGAGCGGCGGCGGCAATTTGTCCACCAGGCCGACGACGCCCTGGCTGCGCACCGTGTCCTGGATGAAGCGCACGCCGTCGGCGGCCTCCTTGACCAGGACCGTGGTGAGGCCGAGCAGTGGACCGATCACGAGGAACAGCACCGCCAGCACCAGAATGCCGGCGCTGATCGCGCGCCTTCCGCGCAGCCATCGCGACAGGCGCGCCTGCACCGGCGCCAGCACGACGGCGAGCACTGCGGCGCTCAGAAGCGCGGTGGCGATCGGCCAGGCGACATAGCCGACGGCGAGCAGGCTCGCGATCAGCATGACGAGGAGGAAGCGGCGGGCGGACTGATCGCTGGGCACGAGCCGGCCAATTATCGCAATTCTTTGCAAATCCGCGACGAGTTCTTGCCTGTTGCCGCGCGGGCGCGCGCTATGATTTTCGCCGGGGGAAATGCATGGATTCAAACAACAACAGCCGCATCCGAGTCATGCTTGTGGACGCGCAGCGAATCGTTCTTTCCGGGCTGCAGCGGCTGATCGACGATGAGAAGCCCGACCTCGGCGTGGTCGCCACCGCGACGGCGTGCGCCGGTGCCGTCGAAATCGCGGCCGCCGCCAAGCCCGACGTCGTGGTCGTCGACGTCGACCTCGCCACGGAGAAGGACGGCGGCCTGGTTCCGGGCCTGATCAACGGCCGCAACACTCGCGTGCTGGTGCTGAGCGGGTCGCGCGACGGCAAGCACGAGCTCGCCATTCTGCGCGGCGCGTGCGGCGTGGTGCACAAGGACGACACGCCCGAGCTGCTCATCAAGGCGATCAAGAAGGTGCACCAGGGCGAGCTCTGGCTCGACCGCAACTCCACGGGGCGGCTGTTCGTGGAGCTGTCACGTCACAAGGGGCCTTCGCCGGCCGAGACCGCGATCGCTTCGCTCACCGAGCGCGAGCACGACGTCGTGCGCAGCCTGGTGAAGCAGCCGGGCGCCGACAACAAGACGCTCGCGGGCACCCTGCATATCGGCGAGCACACGCTGCGCAATCACCTGAGCCGCATCTACGACAAGCTCGGCGTGCCGAACCGCTTCGAGCTGTACATCTTCGCGCAGCGGCACGCGGGAAGCCTCCAGGCCTAGACGGCCTCGCCGGCCGCCACAGCGGCGGCGGCGTGGCGCATTTCACGAATGCGCCGCGCGCCTGTGACAATGTGCGCAAGTCGCGTCAAATAGTGCTTGCGGCTCATCGCGTCATGCGCCCACCATCGCAGCACCACCATGAAGCCGACTTAATGACCCGTTCATGGGCGCGCGCCGAGACGAGCGGTTCGACAGCGACCTCAGGATCAGGCTCGATCGGGGCGATGGCCGCATGCGCAACGTCAGCGCGAGCGGCGTCTACTTCGTGACCGACGTCGACCTGAAGCCGGGAGAATCGCTCAAGTTCACGCTGGAGTTCTCGGGCCTGCAGATCGGAGTGGTCTCCGCGCGCTGCGAGGCGCGCGTGGTGCGCGTCGATCCGCACGGTACGCTAAGGGGCGTCGGCGCGACCTTCGAAAGCATCGAGTTCCACCGCGTCGGCGCTCATCACAACTAGAAAAAAGGCTTCGACGATGCGTTCGCTCCAGGCTCTCGCCCTCGTGGCGCTCACCCTCCCGTGCCTCGCCGCGCCGCAGGCCGCCGGCGCTCAGGGCAAGATCGACAAGGCGGTCCAGATTCTCGAGCAGCAGGCGCGTGCCGGCAGGGGAGAATTCGTGACCTTCCTGATGGGCGCGGCGAGCGCCTACCGTTGGGACAGCGCGGCACCCGAGGGTCCTGGCGCCGAGCGGCTGTTCTGCCCGCCGCCCTGGCACTCCGTCGACGGCAAGAGCTACGCCAAGATCGCGCTGGAGGAATACCGGCGCTCTAAGAGCGAGTACGCCGCGCTGACTGAATATCCCCTCGACGTGCTGTCTCTCGCCCTTCAGCGAGGCCTGCGCGCGCGGTATCCATGCGACGCGGGGCATGAAGCAGGTCCGGCCAAGTCTTCGTCCGGCGGCTAGCGGGGCGCCGGTCCTTCCTTCAGGCGCGTCACGAACGCGGAGGCATCCAGGGTGAGCCTAGCGAGCTCCACGGCGGCCGCGACGGGAAGCGAGACCACCTGCTCGATTCCGGCGTCGTCCACGAACCTGATTTCCATGCGTCGCGTATCGTTCTGCATCTTCAGCGCGACCACCGTCGCGGCTTCGAATGTCGGCTGGGTGGCGGCGGTGAGGGACAAGTCTGGTCCTAGTGCAATAGGTCTAGAACATGGTATCCCCCTAGTGGGGAGCGCTTCTCGCAGATAACAACATTTCACTTTTGGCGCAGTGCTGCGCGCGCCGAGTTGCACGCACGCCAGCAGCTTTTCGATTCGAAAATCAGGTAGTTCTGAAAGACCGGGGCGCCGCGATTATCCACGTAACGGAAGTACCTCTACGCTGCTGCTCGGCATGGCTCAAAGCGGCGTTAGATTCCGGTCCGCGAAGCCCGATATCTGGCTGACGATTTCGGGCTGGATCTGGCTTGCCTACGCCGCCGCAGTGCTGGCCCTGCTCACCGCAGCGGCCGCGTAGTCCCACCTGAAAAAGAAAAGGCCCCGAGGGAAGGGGTTCCCTGCGGGGCCGAGAGTCGAGCGGGTCCAAACGCTCGATTGCAAAAAGGTCGGCCTCGGGAAGACCGGAACCGCGTTCGCGCTAGAACAGCGAAGCCGAATTTAGGTGGCCGCGCGAAGAGGGTGGGGCAGGCCGAGGCCTGACCGCCTCAGCAAATACCGGACCAGCTAGAAATATCAGGGAATTAGCGCGTCAGCCGGCGTGGACCGTAAGGCGTGCCGACACGGTCGAACTCAGAACAGCCACCAAAGGAAAGCGCCGGTTACCAGCAGGAGGTAGGTCATCCACAGCCACGCCGCGAGCGTGCGCCACAGGTCGGCATCCGGGCCGCGCAGCTCCGCGGCCGCCTCGGTTTCGAGCGGCGTCAAGGCCATAGACCTTTCCCGAGAAGCGTCTCTTGTTGTCATGGCTGAGGGTATGACAAAAGTCATGCCCCGCCCGGCATTAGACCATGACATCGGCACCGCGCAAAAGAGTACGTGTCGCTCGCTCGCGACGCACGCCAGTTCGCCACTATGGCGGCCGAGGCGCCAAGGCTGATTGAGCGAGGCACGGATGCAGGGACGTAAAGAAGAACGATTCGACAGCGAGCTCGCGATCAGGCTTGAAGGGGGCGGGAAAGCCGTCGCACGCAACGTAAGCGCGAGCGGGGTGTACTTCGTCACCGACGTGGCGCTCGAGGCGGCGCAGCTGGTGAGGTTCAGCTTGGAGTTCCAGGACTTCCCCAGCGGTCCGATCGAGGTGAATTGCAGTGCCCGCATTGTGCGGGTCGAGGAGCAGGGGGTCGGCAGGGGAGTCGCGGCTTCGATCAGCAGTTTCGAATTCCGCAGGCTGCCCAACGCCGGCAAAAGCTCCCACTAGGAGAGGGTCCAAACGATGAACACCGTCCAAGCAAGAATCCCGCGCTGGATAGGCGGCTACCAACCAATGCCGGCAACGCGCTGGCCGGCCGGCCAGGCCGGCGACGCCAAACCGGCTAACGAAGCCGAGGCGAAGTCGTTCCAGCTGACCTGGGAGGAGAGCGCCCGGTTCTTCCGCGTCGTGGCCGAGTGCGGCCGCATCCGCCGCCACTACGACATCTATCGCTGGCTCGGCGGCGAGGTGCAGCATTTCCTGCCGCACGAGATCCTGCTCTCGGCCTGGGGCGATTTCGACACCTGGGACGTGAAGCTCGATCTGACCTCTGGGCTTCCCGGCGTTCGCACCGGCCAGCTCGCGCATTGCCGCATCGACTCGCTCGTGCGCCAGGCGTACGCACGCTGGATCGGCGCCGGCCGCCAGCCGGTGCTGCTCAAGGCTGGCGATATCGAGGCCGCGGACCACGGCTGCCATTGCGCGATCCATGCCGCGCTGCGCAGCATGCGCTCGGTGCTCGTGCACGGGGTGCACGACAAGCGCTCCCGCCAGGAGAGCCTGTTCATCGCCTTTACCTGCAGCTCCTTCACCCGGGGCCGCAGCCTCGAGCCGTTCGTCGCGCTCCTCGAGCCGCTGGTCGCGCAGATCGACGCCGCCTTCCGCAAGGTGCCGGCCTTTCCGCTCAACGATGCGCGATTCGCGCTGCGCGCGGACGCGAACGTGCTCGACCTCAGCAGCCGCGAAATGGAAGTGCTCGACGCGCTGTGCCGCGGCAGGACCAACGTGCAGATCGCGGCCGCGCTCGAGATCAGCCCTTTCACGGTCAAGAACCACGTGCAGCGGATCTTCCGCAAGATCGGCGTCACCAACCGGACGCAGGCTGCGGCACGCTACACCGAGGCGGTGCGCCAGGCCGCGCTCACCCTGGCCGCGCCGAAGTGCGAAGCGCCGCAACCGGCCACTGAAGCGGCCTAGCAAGCCGGGGGGCCGATGACGCAGCTACGGGTCCGCGATTACGGGCGGGACGATGCCGCGCGCTGGGAGGCGTTCGTCGCCGCCTGCCCCGCGGCAACGTTCTTCCATCGCATCGGCTGGCGCGAGGTGATCAAGCGCTGCTTCGGCCACCGCACGCGCTATCTGCTCGCGGAGCGCGCCGGCGAGATCGCCGGCGTGCTGCCGCTCGCCGAGGTGAAGAGCCTGCTGTTCGGGCACGCGCTCGTTTCGCTTCCCTTCTGCGCCGTCGCCGGCGTTGCCGCCGCCGATGCCGAAGCCGCGCACGCCCTGCACCGCGCTGCGCGCGCGCTCGGCGAGCACATCGGCGCGCAGCACCTGGAGATCCGCAACCCGGAGCCGCGCGAGCCGGCCTGGCCGCGCCAGGACCTGTACGCGGCGTTCCGCAAGGCGCTCGCGCCCGGGGTCGAGGCCAACATGCTCGCCATCCCGCGCAAGCAGCGCGCGATGGTGAGAAAAGGCATCAAGAACGGCCTCGTGAGCGAGCTCGATGCCGGGGTCGAGCGTTTCTTCGAGCTCTACGCGGACAATGTCCACCGCCACGGCACGCCGCCGCTGCCCAAGCGCTACTTCGAGGCGCTGCGCGCCACCTTCGGCCGGGACGCCGAGGTCCTGACCGTCGTTTCCCCCCAGGGGAAAGCGCTGTCCTCGGTGCTGAGCTTCTACTTCAGGGACGAAGTGCTCCCCTATTACGCCGGCGACCGCACCGAGGCGCGCGATCTCGCGGCCAACGACTTCAAGTATTGGGAGCTGATGCGCCGCGCGTGCGAGAGAGGCATCCGCATCTTCGACTTCGGCCGCAGCAAGCAGGGGACCGGTCCCTTCGACTTCAAGAGAAACTGGGGCTTCGAGCCCGCGCCGCTCGCCTACGAGTACTGCCTTTACCGGCGCTCCAGCATCCCGCAAAACAATCCGCTCAACCCCAAGTACCGCGCCTTCATCGCATTGTGGAAGCGCCTGCCGGTGCCGGTGGCGAACGCGATCGGGCCGCATCTCGTGAAGAGCCTGGGCTGATGGAACCGCTGCTTTTCCTGGCGCACCGCCTGCCGTACCCGCCCAACAAGGGCGACAAGGTGCGCTCGTACCACTTCCTCAAGCACCTGGCGCAGCGCTACCGCGTCTTCCTGGGCACCTTCATCGACGACCCGGCGGACGAGGAGCACGTGCCCGCCGTGCGGTCGTTCTGCTCCGAAGTGCACGTGGAGACGCTCACGCCCTGGCGCCAGCGGGCGCGCAGCCTGAGCGCGTTGCTGAGCGGCGAGGCGCTGAGCCTGCCGTACTTCCGCAGCCGGCGGCTCGCCGCCTGGAGCGCGGAGACCGCGCGCCGCTACGATGTGCGCCGGGCATTCGTCTATTCGTCGGCCATGGCGCAGTACGCGCTCGGGCTGCCGCGGGTCGACAGCTTCGTGGATTTCGTCGACATGGACTCGGCGAAGTGGGACGACTACGCCGCGCGCCGGGGTTGGCCCGCCTCGGCGGTCTATGGACGCGAGGCGCGCTGCCTGCTCGCGCACGAGCGCCAGGTTGCGAAAAGCGCGCGCGCGAGCGTCTTCGTCACCGAAGAGGAGGCGCAGCGCTTCCGGCACAGCGCTCCCGAGTGCGCGCGAAGCGTCATGGTCATCCGCAACGGCGTGGACGCCGATTTTTTTTCTCCGGCGCATGCTTTTCCGTCGCCATTCGCGCACGGCGAGCGCGCCGTCGTGTTCACGGGCTCGATGGACTACTGGCCCAACGTGGACGCAGTCGTATGGTTTGCGCGCGAGGTGCTGCCGGCGATCCGCAGCGCGCAGCCGGCGGCGCGCTTCTACATCGTGGGAATGAATCCCGACGCTTCGGTGCGGGCGCTGGCGAGCGATGCCGCCGTGACGGTTACCGGCCGGGTGCCCGACGTGCGCCCCTATCTGCAGCACGCCGCAGTGGTGGTCGCACCGCTACGCGTCGCACGCGGAGTGCAGAACAAGGTACTCGAGGCGATGGCCATGGCGAAGCCCGTGGTCGCGAGCGCAGCCTGCGCGTCGGCGCTCTCGGCGCGCCCTGGGACCGATCTCGCCGTGGCTTCCGACGCGGGCGGCTTCGCCGCTGCAACGCTTTGGGCCATGCAACCGCCGCACGCACAACGAATCGCGCAGCACGCGCGCGAGCGGATCGTGCGCGACTATGCCTGGCTGCACAGCCTGCAGCAGCTGGAAGAGCTTCTCGGCGGGGCGCGCTTGCCTGCCCCGCAAAGCGTGATTGCCGTATGAACTTCGAGCCCGATCACGTCCTCCAGAGCGCCGACCGCGCGTTGAGCCCGCGCGTCCTCGGGCGCGGCTGGCGCTGCGGCCTGCCGCTTCTCGCCGCCTCGGTGCTGGCCATCCTGGCCGTGTACTGGGACACCGCCAAATCGATCGCGGCGATCTGGCGAAGCTCGGACACCTTTACCCACGGCTATCTCATCGTTCCGATCACGCTCATCCTGGTCTGGACGAAGCGCCGTGAAGTCGCCGCGCTGACTCCCAGGCCGGACGCCCTGGGGTTCCTGCTGCTCGCCGCCGCGGGATTTGCCTGGCTCGCGGCCGAGGCGGCTCAGGTGCAGGTCCTCATGCAGTACGCGCTCGTGGCCATGGTGCCGGGGGTGGTGCTGGCCCTGACCGGCCGGCGCGTGGCCTGGGCGCTCGCGTTTCCGCTCGTGTTCCTGTTTCTCTGCGTTCCATTCGGCGAGGCGTTCCTGCCGCGGCTGATGGAATGGACCGCGGACTTCACCGTGGCCGCCCTGCGGCTCACCGGCATCCCGGTGTACCGTGAAGGCACGTACTTCGCCATTCCCTCCGGCGAGTGGTCGGTGGCGGAAGCCTGCAGCGGGCTGCGCTACCTCATCGCATCGGTCACGGTCGGCGTGCTGTTCGCCTACCTCACCTATCGCGCCTGGTGGAAGCGGGCGCTTTTCCTCGCGCTGTCGGTGATCGTCCCCATCGTCGCGAACTTTCTGCGCGCCTACATGATCGTGATGATCGGGCACTTGTCGGGCATGAACCTCGCGGTCGGCGTCGATCACTTCATTTACGGCTGGGTGTTTTTCGGTGTCGTGATCGGGCTGCTGTTCTGGCTGGGCTGGTTCTGGCGCGACCTCCAGCCGGCGTACCGCTTCCAACCCATGGACCCTGCAAGCCCGCGACGCTTTGCCGGCGCGGCGCTCGGCGTGGCGGCGCTGGTCTCCGCCTGGCCGATCTACGCGCAATATCTGGAGGGCGGCGATCCGAAGCCGATCTCGCTCAGCGCACCGGAAGCGACGTCGGGCTGGTCGGCTACCCCGCAGCTCCCCGTGCAATGGCGACCGCATTACGGCGGCGCGGCAGGTTCCGTGCTTGCGGTCTATCGCAATGACGCCCGCGTCGTAGCGGTGTTCCTGGCGCATTATCGGAACCAGCGCCAGGGCGCCGAGCTCGTGAGCTCGCAGAACCAGGTCGCCGGCGCCGCGGATTCGCCATGGTCCGCCACGGCGAGCGCAATCCACGACGAGCGGCTGGCGGAGGGCATGATCGAGCTGCGCGAGAGCCGCCTGCGCTCGAGCGCCGACAGACTGCTCGTCTGGGACTGGTATCGCATCGGCGGCCGGGATCTAAGCAATCCCTACCTTGCAAAAGCGCTGCTCGCGCGCGACAAGCTTCTCGGCCGCGCCGACGAGTCAGCGGTCATCGTCCTCGCGGCGCCGTATGACGCGCAGCCTGAAGCGGCGGCGGACACGCTGCGCCTGTTCGTGCGCGACATGCTGCCGTCGATCGAGAAAAGCCTCGCCGTGAGCGGGCAGGGGAGCGTACGCTGAAGCCGCAGACCCCGCTCATCGCTCACGTGGTGCACGGCTTTTCGGTAGGCGGCCTGGAAAACGGCCTGGTGAACCTCTTGAACCGCATGCCCGCCCAGCGCTGGCGCCACGCGATCGTCTCGCTCACACGGGTCTCGGGGCGCTTCGCAGAGCGCGTGGAGCGGGCCGACGTGCAGTTCATCGAGCTCGACAAGCGCCCGGGGCACCTCGTGCGCGACTATCCGCGCCTCTACCGCCTGTTCCACCAGCTTCGCCCGGCAGTCGTGCACACGCGAAATCTCGGCGCGCTGGAAGCAGCCGTGCCGGCATGGGCGGCGGGTGTACCGGTGCGGATACACGGCGAGCACGGCTGGAACCGGGAGGATCCCGATGGCCGCCGGCGCCGCTACCGCTACGTACGACGCCTGTACCGACCGTTCGTGCACCGCTACGTCGCCTTGTCGCGGCACCTGGCCGAGTACCTCGAGCGCCAGGTCGGCGTGCAGGCCTCGCGCATCTCGCAGATCTACAACGGGGTCGACACCGAGCGCTTCCGGCCGGCCGAGACGCGCAAGCCGATTGCCGGCTGCCCCTTCGATGACCCGGCCGACTTCGTCGTCGGCTGGATCGGTCGCATGGATCCCGTGAAGGACCTGCCGACACTGCTGCACGCCTTCTCGCGCGGCCGCCAGCGTGCGGGAGCCTCCGCGCGGCTGCGTCTTGCGCTCGTCGGCGACGGACCGGCGCGCTCGTCGGTGGAGCAGCTGGTGGAAGCTCTCCGCCTGCGTGACCAGGTCTGGCTCGCGGGCGAGCGCGCCGACATCGCCGACGTCATGCAAGGCCTCGACTGCTTCGCCCTGCCTTCGCTCGGCGAGGGAATCTCCAACACGCTGCTCGAGGCGATGGCGAGCCGCCTGCCGATCGTCGCCACCCGCGTCGGCGGCAACGGCGAGCTCATCGAATCCGGGATGACCGGAATGCTCGTGCCGCCGGGCGACGTCCAGGCGCTCACGGAAGCGCTGGTCGCGCACTTCGCCGACCGCGCCCGCGCGCGGCGGCAGGCGAAGGCCGCCCGGCGAGTGGCCGAGTCGCGCTTCAGCCTGGAGCGCATGGTCAGCGACTACTGCAACCTCTACGAGAGCGCCCTCGCGGCGGCCGGCATACCCTTGCCGCCCGCCATCGAGGCGCTGTCGGCACGGTGAGGGCCGCAACGTGAAGATCCTGTACCACCATCGGACGCAATCCAAGGACGGGCAGGCAGTCCATATCGAAGAGCTCATCCAGGCGCTGCGCGAAGAGGGTTGCGAGGTGATCGTGGTGGAGCCGCACGCGCATCGAGAGGCGAAGTTCGGCGGCACCTCGCGCGGGATCGAAGCCCTGAAGCGGGTCCTGCCCAAGGCGGTCTACGAGGCGCTCGAGCTCGTCTACAGTGTGGTGGCGTACCGCAAGCTGCTTGCCGCAGTGCGCCGTCATCGCCCCGACGCGCTGTACGAGCGATCCAACCTGTTCCTGCTCGCCGGCGCCTGGCTGCGCCGGCGCGCCGGGGTGCCGTACCTGCTGGAAGTCAATGCGCCGCTGTACGAGGAGCGGCGGCGGCACGGCGGCCTCGCCCTGGAGCGCATCGCCTGCTGGACGGAGCGCCACGCATGGCGCTCCGCGGATGCCGTCCTGCCGGTAAGCCGCGCATTGGCCGACATCGTCGCCGCCGCCGGCGTGCCGGACGAACGCCTGCATGTCATTCCGAACGCAATCAATGCAGCGCGCTTCGCCGAGCTGCCGGCGCGCGATGCCGCCAAGGAGCGGCTCGGCTTGAGCGGCAAGCTCGTGCTCGGCTTCGCGGGGTTCGTGCGCTCCTGGCACGGCCTGGACGGGGTGGTCGATCTTCTGGCCGGTCCGGACGGCGCCGTACGCCATCTGCTGGTCGTCGGCGACGGGCCGGCGCGGCGCGATATCGAGACGCGGGCCCTGGATCTCGGCATCGCCGAGCGCGTGACGGTGACCGGCGTGGTCGAGCGCGATCGAATCCCGGGCCTGCTGGCGGCATTCGACATCGCGCTGCAGCCCGCGGCGACCTCCTACGCCTCGCCGTTGAAGCTGTTCGAGTACATGGCCTGCGGCTGTGCGATCGTGGCGCCAGCGCAGCCCAACGTGCGCGAGCTGCTGAACGACGGCCACAACGCGTTGCTGTTTGCGCCGGGTGACCTGCCTGCCATGGCGCGTGCCGTCGATCGGCTGGCCCGCGACACCGCATTGCGCGAACGCCTGGCGGCCGCGGCGCGCGCCACGCTGAGGGACCGGCGCCTGACCTGGAGAGAGAACGCGCGCCGCGTGATGACCATTGCTGCCGAGCTGCGCGCGACGCGCGCACGCGGCATCCAGACCGACGCGGCACCGCTTCGATAATGCTCGAATACCTCCTTTCGGATGTACAGGCGCTGACGGGGCAGGAGTACGGCCTGCTGGCGAAGCTCGGCATCGTGCTGCTCCATCCGGGTCTGCACAGCGTCGTTTTCTATCGTGTGAGCCGCTGGTTCTACCTGCACGGCATGTCGGCCGTGTCGCTCGTCGTCAACTATCTCAGCGCGGCGCTCACCGGCGCGCAGATTTCGCACCGGGCTCGCATCGGGAAGGGACTGGTCGTCTACCACCCGCACGGCATCGTGGTCGGCGCCGAAGCCGTCCTGGGAAACCACTGCCGCCTGGTTCACGGCGTAGTGATCGGCCAGATGCATGGCGGCGGCGACCGGCCGCAGATCGGCGACCGCCTGTACGCCGCCACCGGCGCCAAGCTGCTCGGCAGGATCCGGGTCGGCAGCAACGTGAGGGTGGGCCCGAACGCCGTCGTGACGAAATCGATGCCGGACAACGTCGTCGTGGCCGGGAATCCGGGGCGTATCGTCGGCCGTCGCGGCCACCCGGCGGCCGCTGCCGGGAAGCCCGCGCCTGGCTTCCGCGACGCCACCTTGCTCGAGCGGCTCGCCGAGCTGATCAAGCGCAGCGTCGACCGCGCTTCGACCTCCGAGGTCCATGCACATACGCCGTTGCTGGGCGACGGGGTCGGACTCGACTCGCTCGACGTCCTGCGCCTCATCAACGAGATCGAGGAGGAGTTCGGCCTCACCATCGACGACGGGGTGCTGAAGCCCGAGCACCTCGCCGACGTGTCGTCGCTGGCCGCCTTTGTCAAGGAGCAGATGCGCCATGAGCAACAGCCGCGCGATTTCCGACACGCTCGATAGCCTCTGGGCGGGCCTCGGGCGGCGCTGCGCGATCCGCGAGGCCGAGCGCGACACTGCGTACGACGAGTTGCTCGACTGGTCGGGGCGCATCTCTCAGGTGCTGGACCCGAGCCTGCGGCAGGCGGGGCAGAGGGTCGCGCTCCTGCTGCCGAACTCGGCGGCTTTCGTGGCAGCGTTCTTCGGCGTGGCGCGGCTCGGCGGCGTGGTCGCGCCGCTCGACGTTCGCTACCGCGCGCAGGAGTTCAAGTATTACCTCGACGACCTCGACGCGGTGGCGCTGGTGACGGAGTCGAGGTACGCCGAGCACCTCGCCGCGGTCCTGCCCGAGCTGAAGAACCCGCCGGCGGTGGTCCACGTCGCCTTCCGCGGCGGGGCGGCGCTCGTCAGCGCGGGAAAACGAACAGGGCGGGCGCTCGCTGCCGCGGGCTCCGCGCCGCTGGTGCAGCTGTACACCTCGGGCTCGACGGGGCAACCCAAGCGCGTAGTGCGCACGCATGCCCACCTCGCTGCCGAGCTCGAGGCGCTGCGCGCGGTGTTCGATACCACGGAACGCGATCGCTTCCTCGGCGCCGCGCCGTTCTCCCACGTGAACGGGATGGTACGGACCATGATGGCGGCGATGTACAACGGCGCGACGCTCTACCCAGTCGAGGAGTTCAAGCGCCGCGAGGTGCTCGAGCTCGTCCACCGCGAGCGCATCACGTTCCTCGGCGGCGTGCCGCAGATCTATGCGTTGCTCGGCCAGACGCCCGCCCGCGGCGAAGTGGATCTCTCTTCCCTGCGGGTGGCCTTCTCGTCGAGCGCGCCCCTGCGTGCGGCCGACGCCCGACATTTCAACGAGCGCTACGGCGTCGCGGTACGGCAGCTCTACGGATCGACCGAAACAGGCACCATCAGCTTCAACCGGGATGCCGAGCCCTGCTCCCGCCTCGACTCCGTGGGCACGCCGCTCGCTGCCGTGTCGGTGAGTGTGCTCGACGAGCAAGGCCAGCCGGCGCCGCCCGGTGCCGAAGGCGAGCTCGCCGTTCGCAGCGCCTATGCCGCCGCGGGCTATCTTCACAACGAAGCGGCCACGCGGGCGAGCTTCCGCGACGGCGCTTATCTGACCGGCGACCTGGGCACGAAAGACGCGCAGGGCCATATCCGGATCACCGGGCGCAAGAAGCTCATGATCAACCGCGGCGGCTTCAAGGTGAACCCGTACGAAGTCGAGGCCGCGATCCGGGAACATCCGAAAGTCGACGAGGTCGTGGTTCACGCCGATCCCGGCCCGCAAGGCGACGACGTGGTGTGCGCCATCGTAGTGTCGTCCCAAGGCTGCACCGCGCAGGAGATCATCGCCCACTGCCGCAGTCTGATCGCCGACTACAAGGTCCCGGCGCGGGTCGAGTTCCGGCATGGTTTGCCGAAGAGCGCAGCCGGCAAAGTGCTGCGCGCCCGACTATGAGGTTTTGACGATGTGCGGCATAAGCGGAATCCTGGACCTGAAAGGCCGGCGCGAGCTGCCGCGCGAGCTCCTCGCGCGCATGAACGAGGCGCAGCACCATCGCGGCCCGGACGCGGGCGGCCTGCATGTCGAGCCCGGGCTGGGCCTCGCGCACCGGCGCCTTTCGATCATCGACCTCGCGACCGGCCAGCAGCCGCTTTTCAACGAGGACGGCAGCGTGGTGGTCGTGTTCAACGGCGAGATCTACAACTACCAGGCCCTCATCCCCGAGCTGGTGCGGCTCGGGCACGTGTTCCGCACCAAGAGCGACACCGAAGTGATCGTGCACGCCTGGGAGGCCTGGGGCGAGGCCTGTGTCGAGCGCTTCCGCGGCATGTTCGCGTTCGCGCTCTGGGACCGCAATCGCGAGACGCTGTTCCTCGCCCGCGACCGCCTGGGCGTGAAGCCGCTTTACTACGCGGTGCTCGGCGACGGCCAGCTCGTCTTCGGCTCGGAGCTGAAATCACTCGCGGTGCACCCGGGCCTCGCGCGCGAGCTCGACCCGCTGGCGATCGAGGACTACTTCGCCTTTGGCTACATCCCCGAGCCGCGCACGATCTACAGGATGGCCCGCAAGCTGGCTCCGGGGCACACGCTCGCTATCCGACGCGGCCAGCCGGTGCCGGCGCCGCGCGAATATTGGGACGTGCGCTTCACGCTCGACAACCCGATCGGCGAAGTCGACGCCTCGGCCGAGCTGGTCGAGCGCCTGCGCGAGTCGGTGCGCCTGCGCATGATCTCCGAAGTGCCGCTCGGCGCGTTTCTCTCCGGCGGCGTCGACTCGAGCGCGGTGGTGGCGATCATGGCTGGGATGAGCGAGCAGCCGGTCAACACCTGCTCGATCTCCTTCAGCGACCCGGCGTACGATGAATCGGCATACGCGCGCCAGGTGGCCGAGCGCTACCGCACCCGGCACTTCGTCGACAACGTCGACAGCGACGACTTCGGGCTGCTCGACGTGCTCGCGCAGACCTACGACGAGCCCTACGCCGACAGCTCGGCGATCCCGACCTACCGCGTCTGCCAGCTCGCGCGGCGGCACGTCACGGTGGCACTCTCGGGCGATGGGGGCGACGAGAACTTCGGCGGCTACCGGCGCTACCGCTTCCATACGGCGGAGGAGCGGCTGCGCGGCATGCTGCCGCTTTCGGTGCGCCGTCCCGCATTCGGGCTGCTCGGGCGCGTATACCCGAAGGCGGACTGGGCACCCCAGGTGTTCCGCGCGAAGACCACCTTCGAGGCGCTCGCGCGCAGCTCGGTCGAAGCGTACTTCCACAGCATGTCGATCCTGAGCGACCCCATGCGCAGCCGCCTCTACAGCAATGCATTCAAGGCCCGGCTCGGGGGCTACAACGCGGTCGAGGTGTTCCACCGCCACGCGGCCCGGGCCGGCACCGACGATGCGCTCGGTCTGATCCAGTACCTGGACCTCAAGACCTACCTCGTGGGCGATATCAACACCAAGGTCGACCGCGCAAGCATGGCCCATTCCCTCGAGGTGCGGGAGCCGCTCATGGACCACCCTCTGGTCGAGTGGCTCGCCACCTTGCCGTCGTCGCTCAAGCTTCGCGGCGGGGAAGCGAAGCGCCTCCTCAAGAAGGCCATGGAGCCTCACCTGTCCGCCGAGGTCCTCTATCGGCGCAAGATGGGATTCGCCGTGCCGGTTGCGCGCTGGTTCCGCGGCCCGCTGCGCGGCCGGGTGCGCGACTCGCTTCTCGGCTCGGCGCTCGCCGACACCGGGTACTTCAACGCCCGCTACCTGGAGCAGCTGGTCGAACAGCATGACACGGGCATGCGTGACCACAGCGCGCCGATCTGGGCGCTGCTCATGTTCGAAGCGTTCCTGCGCAACTCGGCGCAGGCCGGCGAGGGCGCTTCGGCCTTGCGCATTGCCGTATGAACCTTCTGCTGGACCTCGCCGGGCCGCGGGCGCTCTCGGTGCTGGCCTACCACCGCGTGCTGCCTCGGCCGGACCCGCTGCTCCCGAGCGAACCGGACGCCGCCGAGTTCGAGGCGCGCATGCGCTGGGTCAAGGCAAACTTCAACGTCCTCCCGCTCGCTGCCGCGGTGCAGTCCTTGCGCGAGGACCGGCTGCCGCGGCGCGCGCTGTGCATCACCTTCGACGACGGCTATGCGGACAACTGCGGGATCGCGCTGCCGATCCTGCGGCGCCTCGAGCTGCCGGCGACTTTCTTCGTCGCCACCGGCTTTCTGGACGGCGGCTGCATGTTCAATGACGTGGTGATCGAGGCGGTGCGCCGCGCCGGCGGGCCCGACCTGCACCTCGACGACCTGGGCCTTGGGCATCACCGTCTGGGCGCCGCCGAGCAGCGCGTGCGCACCATCGAGCGCATCCTCTCGAGCCTCAAGTACTTCCAGCCCGAGAGGCGCCGCCAGGCCGCGGCCGAGATCGCGCGGCGTGCGGGCGCGGCGGTTCCGAGCGAGCTCATGATGACGAGCGCCCAGGTGCGCTCCCTGCACGAAGCGGGCATGAGCGTTGGGGCGCACACGGTCAACCATCCGATCCTCGCCGAAATTCCGGCCGGGCAGGCCCGCGACGAGATGGCGCAGAGTCGCGCGAGGCTGGAGGAGATTACCGGCGCCCCGGTGCGGCTTTTCGCCTATCCCAACGGCATGCCGCTGCGCGACTACCGCCGGGAGCACGCCGAGCTTGCGCGCGAGCTCGGCTTCGAGGCGGCCGTGTCCTGCGCCTGGGGAGCGGCGCGGCCCGGGGACGACCTCTTCCAGCTGCCGCGCTTCACGCCGTGGGACCGCGGCCACTTCCGCTTCGGCCTGCGCCTTGCCGCCAAGCGCCTTTCCGCCACCTATGCGCGCGCCTGAATTACTGGTCCTTCACCCATTCCGCGGTCCAGCGCGCGACCTGGTCGCGCCATTCGCGGCGCGAAAAGGTATGGTTAGCCTCGGCGAGCTCGCGGCGGGCAATGCGCGCCTCGGCAAGCAGACGGGTCCAGCGCCGCGATCGGCTTACCACCCCGCGAAATTCGTCCGCGGTCAGGTCCTTGCCGCTCAGGATCAGGAGCACCCGACCGCGGAAGCGCCGCAGCGCGTCTTCCATGCGCTCGGGCAGCGTGGCGGCCGTCCGCCGCGGCGCGGCCGCGTCCGCCACGAATTTGCGAAGCGAGGCGAACGCGGCGCGCACCTCGAGCCGACCCGAGAAAACCTTGCGCCAGAAGCTCGGGTCCAGCAGCCGCCGGCCGTAGTAGTGCCGCAGGTGCGCCTGGGCGATACCCTGCTCGGTGCGCACCCATGGGTTGAGCAGCACCACGCCGCTCACGCGAGCGTCCCGGTGCGCATAGAAAAGCGCTGCAGAGGCCGCGTCGCAAAGGCCCCAGATCACCACTTCGCGCAGCTCGGGCACCGCGCCGAGCAGGCGTTCGAGGGCGCAGCCGATGTCCTCGTCCACCGCCTCGAAACTGCGCGCCGGGCCGCTGCTGTCGCCCATGCCGCGGTAATCGAATCGCAGCGAAGCGACGCCGCTTCTCGCAAGCTCGCGCGCGAGCAGGGTGAACTGGCGGTGGCTGCCCGCTCGATACTGGGGACCGCCGACCACGATGAGCACGCCGCGCACGCTGGGCGCATCCGGCAGCGCCAGCACGCCTACCAGCGACTCGCCGCCGCAGCCGAAGACCAGCGCCTGCTCCTTCACGCGAGCGCCATCTCGGTGGCGTCGAGCAGCGCCGGGCACTCGCTGATCTCGATCGTCGACCAGAACGCCTCGCCCGCGACCGACGCCGCGCGCACATCCAAGCCCTGCGCGCGCCAGAGCTCGACCACGCGCCGCGAGCCCGGCCGTACCGCGGCGGCCGCGTCGGCGGCGACCTCGATCCAGTCGATGCGCCTCGCCGCAGGCCGCAGTGCGGCCAGCTGCACGCGTTCGAGCGCTGCCGCGAGGTGCGGATGAAGGTCATAGCCGGCAATCTCGAGCGCGCGCCCCTGCGCCAGTTGCGCGCGCAACTCACCCGAGGCGCTCGTCGCCGCACCGCCGTCGAGCATCTCGGCCGCGAGACGCAGGCGAAGGAACTGCGCAAGGAATTGCTCGCCGCTCGTCACCGGCTGCCAGAGCACCAGGCGCTCGACGCCGAGCGCCGTGTCCTCGGCGAGCTCGCATGCGAGCGTTGCGCCCAGGCGCAAGCCCCACAGCGCGAGCGGCCCGGCCGTACGCGCCCTGGCCCACGCCAGGCCCGCGCGCACGTCGCGGCTCCAGGTGTCCCAGCGAGCCTCGCCGAAATCGCCCGGGCTGTCGCCGCAGCCCAAGAGATCGAGCTGCAGCACGAGCCAGCCGCGCGCGGCGAGCAAGCGCGCCTGGAGCGCCGCCATGCGGCGGGATTTGTGCATCTCTTCGGCGAACGGGTGAACATACACGATCGCGCCCCGCGGCTCGCGGGCGGGCGCATGGGCGAGGCAGAAGCGCTCGCCCGGCGCGGCCGGCAGGAAGAAGGCCTCCAGCACCGCGCGGCCGCGCCTCAGCCGGCGAGCTTGCCTTCGACGAAACGGGCGAGGCTGCCCAGCGTCTCGAAGGCAGCGGCGCCGATCTCGTCGTCCGCGACGGTGATGTCGAAATGCTCCTCGAGCGCGGTGATCACGTTGACCACCGCAATCGAGTCGAGCTCCGGTATCGCGCCGAGCAGCGCGCTCGACTCGTTCATCGCCTGCACGCGGCTGCCGAGCTGCAGCGTGCGGCCCACCACCGTTTTCACTTCGTCCAGCAGCATCGAGGTTCCCTGCGAGAGCGCCGCGGCGCGATGCCGATCGGCGCGGCAATATGCAACAGCGATCGTGCGTTGTCAAAGCATGGAGCGCAATAAAAACCCATGACCGGTCGTGCCCTGATGGAACAGCAACCGCCGCGTCTACCCGTGCTCGGGTGGGCGGCTTTTTCCGGTGTCCGCAAAAGCTCGGAGCCCAGCGTTCTGGATGCCCGGTTTCGCCGCCACACGAGAAGCGGCCAGGCCGCGATCACCTGCGCCGTGCGCCTGCTCGGGCTGAAAGCCGGCGATGCGGTTCTCGTGCCGACCTACCATTGCCCCAGCATGATCGCTCCGCTCGTCGCCGAGGGTCTGTCCGCCCGGTTCTACGCGCTCGCCGCTGGCGGCGAGCCCGACCTCGGACGCCTCTGCGCGAGCAACCTGGAGGGCGTCCGCGCAATGCTGGTACCCCACTACTTCGGTCGACCTCAGCCGATGGCGCGGCTGCGCGGGTTCTGCGACGAAAAAGGAATCGCACTGGTCGAAGACTGCGCCCATTCGTTCTTTGGAGCGGTGGATGGCCGGCCGCTCGGGCAATGGGGCGATGCGGCGATTGCCAGCCTGACGAAATTCTTCCCGGTTCCCGAGGGCGGCCTGATCGTCTCGCAAAGCCGGCCGCTCGAGCGCCCCGAGGCTGCGTCGCGCGGCTGGTCGGCGGAGCTGCGTGCCTTGGTCGACGCGGTCGAGCTCGGTGCAAGGCACAACCGCTTCCCGGGCCTCAATACGATGCTGCGCGCGGTGTTCGCCGCAAAGAGGTCGGTCCGGAGGCCCACCAGCGCGCTTCCCGGGAAGTCGGCCCCGGCATCTGCGATGGAGCTGTCGCCAGCGGCCGCGGCGGTGTGGATTGCCGATCGCGTTCACGCCGATCGCATCGTCGCGCTGCGGCGGCGCAACTACGCCGTTCTTGCGCAGTCCCTGGGCGGGCTGCGCAAGGCGCGGCCGCTGTTTTCGCAGCTGCCGCCGGGGGTGGTGCCGTATGTCCTGCCCCTCTACGTCGACGAGCCCTCGCGGAGCTACCCGGCGCTGCGCAACGCGGGCGTGCCGGTGTTCCGCTGGGATGACGTCTGGCCCGACACGCCGCATCTCGAGGGCGATGTCGGGGACCTCTGGGCGACGCATGTGTTCCAGCTCCCCTGCCACCAGGATCTCAAGCTGGACGAGCTGGAGCGCATCGCCGGCCAGGTCCGCGACATCGTCGATTTCGAAACCGCGCCCATGGAGACGACCAGGTGTTGAGCGCCGCTTCCTACGACCTGCAGATCTACGACACGCTTCAGGCGCTGCCCGGCGAGTTCCGTGCGCTGTTCGCAAGAGCCGGGCGGCAGAGCGTGTTCAACACCTGGACCTGGTACGCCAACTTCGTGGAGTGCGTGCTGGCGCCCGAGGAAAAGCTGCGCATCTACACGATTCGTTGCGACGGCGAGCCTAGGGCCGTTCTGGTCACCCATCATGCTGCGCTTCGGACATTCTCGGCGCGCAAGCTGATGTCGCTGTCGAACTATTACAGCTCGCTGTTCGGACCGGTGGTCGACCCGGACGACCCGGAGCTGGAGTCGCTGCTGTGCGCGCTGGCAAAGGCGATCGCGCGGGATCACTCGCGCTGGGACGAGATTTGCCTGAATCCGCTGGCGGTCGAGGCGCGAAGCTTCGACGCGCTGGTTCGCGCCCTCCGGGCCGAAGGATTCGTCGTCGACCGGTTCTTTTCTTTCGGCAACTGGTACGTGGACGTCGGCTCGCGGACTTTCGAGCAATACGTCCAGGGTCGGCCCCGCACCGGCGCGCGGCAGCGGAAGAAGCTGCTGCCGAGTCCCCGGTTCCGGTTTTCGCTCGTCACGCGCGCCGAGGACGTCGCGGGCGCAATGGCGGATTACGAGCGCGTCTATCGGAGCAGCTGGAAGACCGGCGAGCCCTACCCAGAGTTCATGCCGGGTCTGGCGCGGCGCTGCGCCGAGCAGGGCTGGCTGAGGCTCGGCATCGCGTACCTCGACGGCGAGCCGGCCGCCGCGCAGCTGTGGATCGTCGCCGACGGCACCGCGTCGATTTTCAAGGTCGCCTACGACCAGCGCTTCGCGAAGGAATCGGTCGGCACGCTGCTGACGGCCCTCATCATGGAGCACGTCATCGACCGCGACAAAGTGTCCCTGGTCGACTATCTCACCGGCGACGACGGCTACAAGAAGGACTGGATGTCGCATCGGCGGGAGCGCTGGGGCATCGTGGCGTTCAACCCGCGCACGCTGCGCGGCCTGGTTGGCGGCGCGCGGCATTTCGGCGGGCGCGCCCTGCGGCGCCTCGTCGCGCGCATCGTGCCGCGGGCGTCTTCGCCGGCGAGTCCGAAATGAAGCTGACCGATAGAATTGCTCGTAGAGGGAAGACGCGTTGGCCGATCTCCTGCACGACCTGCTGATCCGAAGCGCCGAGCGGACGCCGCGCGCTGCCGCGCTCGCATACCGGCATTCGAAGCTCGATTACTCGACCCTGGCGCTCGAGGTCATGCGCTGCTCCAGCGCGCTGCTCGAGCTCGGCCTGCCGCGGTGCGCGCGCGTGGGCGTCTATATGGAGAAGCGCCTGGAGACGGTCGTTTCGGTCTTCGGCGCGGCGGCGGCAGGCGGGGTGTTCGTGCCGATCAATCCCCTGCTCAAGCCGGAGCAGGTGGCCTACATCCTGCGCGACTGCAACGTGCGCGTGCTCGTCACGAGCGCCGAGCGCCTGGCAGCGCTCGGGCCTGCGCTCGGGGAGTGCGTCGACCTCAAGGCCGTGCTCTGCGTGGGCGGGAAGACCGGTTCGCTGAACGCCGTCCCGGTGCTGAGCTGGGAAGAGGCCCTGGCTCGCGCCGACGAGCGCAAGGCGCACCGCGTGATCGACGCGGACATGGCGGCGATCCTCTACACCTCGGGCAGCACCGGCAAGCCGAAGGGCGTAGTGCTTTCGCACCGGAACATGGTCGCCGGGGCGAAGAGCGTCGCGCAGTACCTCGAGAACCGTCCGGAGGACCGCATCCTGGCGGCGCTGCCGCTCAGCTTCGACGCCGGTTTCAGCCAGCTCACGACCGCCTTCCACGTCGGCGCGAGCGTGGCGCTCATCAATTACCTCGTGCCGCGTGACGTAGTGGAGGCCATCCAGCGTCACCGCATCACGGGCCTTACGGCGGTGCCGCCGCTATGGATCCAGCTCGCATCGCTCAAGTGGCCCGACGCCGCGCGGCACAGCCTGCGCTACATCGCCAATACCGGCGGACGCATGCCGAGGGCGACGCTCGATGCGCTGCGCGCGCTGCTTCCGCAGACGCTCGTCTTTCTCATGTACGGCCTCACCGAGTCGTTCCGCTCGACCTATCTCCCGCCCTCCGAGCTCGACCGTCGGCCCGACTCGATCGGAAAGGCGATCCCGAACGCGGAGGTGCTCGTGGTGCGAGAGGACGGATCGCTTTGCGACGCCAACGAGCCCGGCGAGCTGGTGCACCGCGGCGCCCTGGTTTCGCTCGGCTACTGGAACGACCCGGTCAAGACCGCGGAGCGGTTCAAGCCGGCTCCGGGGCAGGCCCCGGGCCTGGTCATGCCGGAGATCGCCGTCTGGTCGGGAGATAACGTGCGGCGCGATGAAGCGGGATTCCTGTACTTCATCAGCCGCCGGGACGAGATGATCAAGACCTCCGGCTACCGGGTAAGCCCCACCGAAGTCGAGGAGGTGCTGTACGCCACCGGTCTCGTGGGCGAGGCGGCGGCGCTCGGCATCGCACATCCCGTGCTCGGCCAGGCGATCGTCGTCGTGGCCATCGACCGGGCAGGCGGCGAGCTCGACACGCAGGCGCTGCTCGGCCTCTGCCGCGAGCGTCTTCCGGCGTTCATGGTCCCGGCGCGCATCATTGAGCGCAAGGCAAGCCTGCCGCGCAACCCCAACGGCAAGATCGACCGCAAGCTGCTGGCGCAGGAATTCGAGGGGCTGTTCGAGGCTGCGGCATGAGCAAGCTCGCGCGCCCGATCCATGCACCCATGCACCAGTTTCCGGTCGTCGACGGGTGTCTCGTCGTGGGCGGGATTCCTCTGCCCGAGCTCGCGCGCCGGGTCGGCCGCACGCCCTTCTACGCCTACGACCGGCGTCTCGTGAGCGAGCGCGTCGAGCTGCTGCGCGCCCATCTTCCGCGCCAGGTTCACGTCCACTACGCGATGAAGGCGAACCCGATGCCCGAGGTCGTGGCGCACCTCGCAGGACTCGTCGACGGGCTCGACGTCGCTTCCGCCGGAGAGCTCGCGGTCGCGCTCAAGGCCGGCGCGCGCCCCGGCAACATCAGCTTTGCGGGCCCGGGCAAGACCGACGCCGAGCTCGAGGCGGCCCTCGACGCGGGCATCGTGGTCAACCTGGAATCCGAGGGCGAGATGGAGCGCCTTGCCGCGGCTGCAAGGCGCCGCGGTGCGCGGGCGCGGGTCAACGTGCGGGTCAATCCCGATTTCGAGCTGAAGAGCTCCGGCATGAAGATGGGTGGCGGCCCGAAGCCGTTCGGCATCGACGCCGAACGGGTGCCGGCGATGCTCCACCGCATCACGCAGCTGGAGCTCGATTTCGAGGGATTCCACATCTTCGGCGGAGCTCAGAACCTCAGGGTCGAGGCGATTGCCGACGCGCAGCGGAAGTCGATTGAGCTCGCGTTGCGCCTCGCACAGCACGCACCCGGCCCGGTACGCACCCTCAACATCGGCGGCGGCTTCGGCATTCCCTACTTTCCGGGCGACGAGCGCCTCGACCTTGCGCTCCTCGGCCGCAACCTCGCCGGCATCCTGGACGGCCTGGACTCGCGCCTGCCGCAGGCGCAGGTCGTGCTGGAGCTCGGCCGGTTCCTCGTCGGCGAGGCCGGCATTTACGTTTGTCGCGTCATCGAGCGCAAGATGTCGCGGGGCCATTGCTTTCTCGTGACCGACGGCGGCCTGCACCATCATCTGGCGGCGTCGGGCAATTTCGGCCAGGTCCTGCGCAAGAATTATCCGGTCGTGGTCGGCAATCGCGTCGCAGGCACGGACAGGGAGGTCGTTTCCGTCGTCGGGCCGCTCTGCACGCCGCTCGACCTGCTCGCAGACAGCATGGAGATGGCCAAGGCGGAGCCGGGCGACTTGATCGTCGTGTTCCAGTCCGGCGCTTACGGCCTCACCGCGAGCCCGACGGCGTTCCTGAGTCATCCTCCGCCCGCGGAAGTTCTGGTGTGAGCGGCATCTGCGGATGGTTCGACCCCGATCGCCGGGACGCGGCGAATGGCAGCGTCGAAGCCATGGCGGCGGTGCTTGCCCGGTTCGACGCAAGCCCGGTGCGCGCCGCGTCCGCGTCCTGGGGGGCCGTTGCCGTGGCCGGCCGGGAAACCGACGCCGATCTATACCAGGACCATGAGCGGCTGGTGCTCGTCCAGGGTCGCGCGCGCTGGTCGGACGAGCGGTTCGCCGAAGCGGGGCGCAGGGACGGCTTCGCGCGCTCGATCGCGCAGGGCTATGCCGAAAACGGCGCCGAGGTCCTGAAGCGCCTCGCGGGAAGCTTCTCGCTCGCCATCCTCGACCGCGCCTCGCGAAAGGCGCTGCTGGCGACCGACCGCATGGGAACCCGGTCGCTTTGCTACAGCGCCGACGCGCGCAAGCTGGTCTTCGGCTCCACCCTCGACGCCATCAGCGCGCATCCCGGGTCCGGCGGCCGGATCCGGCGCCAGGCGATCTACGACTACGTGCATTTCCACATCATTCCGTCGCCGGGCACGGTGTATCTCGATCGTTACCGGCTGGCCCCGGGGACGTTCCTCGAGTGGGACAGCGGCAACGCGCGTGCGGCGCCGTACTGGACCGCGCAATTCGTGGAACACGAAGAGCGCGCGTTCCCGGCCCTGAAGGAAGAATTCCTGGCGCTGGTGCGCAAGAGCGTCGCCGAGGCGGCCGAAGCGGGCTCGACCGGCGCGTTCCTGAGCGGCGGCACCGACAGCTCCACGGTGACCGGCATGCTGAGGCAGGTCACCGGCGAGGCGCCGCGCAGCTACTCCATCGGCTTTGACGCCGAGGGCTTCGATGAGATCGGCTATGCGCGCATCGCCGCGCGCCGCTTCGACGCCCGGCACAAGGAGTACTACGTCACGCCCGAGGATGTGGTGCGCGCCATCCCGCGCATTGCGCAGGCGCACGACCAGCCGTTCGGCAATTCCTCGGCCGTGCCGACCTACTACTGCGCCAAGCTCGCGCGGGAAGACGGAGTGGACACGCTGCTCGGGGGCGACGGCGGTGACGAGCTCTTCGGCGGCAATGCCCGCTACGCCACCCAATACCTCTATTCGCTCTACAGCGACCTGCCGCAGCCGCTGCGGCGAGGGGTGCTCGAGCCGGTGCTGGCAATGCTGCCCGAGGTCGGCATCGTCGGGAAGGCGCGCCGCTACATGGCGCATGCATCGTTGCCGATGCCCGCGCGCTACGAGCTTTACAATCTTCTGCAGCGCCTGGGGCCGAAGACGGTGTTCACCAGCGGCTTCCTCGAGGCCGTGAGCCCCGCCGCTCCGGCGCTGCAGATGGAGCAGGCGTATCGCTCCACGAATGCGGATTCGCTGATCAACCGGATGCTCGCGCTGGACTTCAAGTACACGCTCGCGGACAACGACCTGCCGAAGGTCGTGCGCTCGTCCGAGCTCGCCGGGGTGGAGGTGCGCTTTCCGTTCCTGCACGACGAGATCGTGGCCTTCTCCGCGCGACTGGCTCCGGACTTGAAGCTGCGGCGCGCCCGCCTGCGCTACTTCTTCAAGAAGGCGCTCCAGGACTTCCTTCCGCCGGAGATCATCAGGAAGTCAAAGCACGGCTTCGGCCTGCCCTTCGGGCGGTGGCTGCAGACGCACCAGCCGCTGCGCGAGCTCGCGTTCGACAGCCTGGCCGACCTGAGAACGCGGCACATCGTGAGCGCGCAATTCATCGACCGGCTCACCGGCGTGCACGTCAAGAGCCACGCGGACTACTATGGGACCATGGTCTGGATCCTGATGATGCTGGAGCAGTGGCTCAGGCAGCATCGCGTGTCGGTTTGAGGCCATTCAAGATGAGGACCACCGTGAAAGCAACCTCGTGGAAACTTCGACTGGCCCTGCTGGCATGGCCGCTCGCGCTTGCCGCAGCGCTGGCCGCCTCCGGCGCGCTGGCGCAGCATGAGTACGACCCCAAGATGTTGGCCATGCTGCCGCCATACTGCAAGTACACGCAGGTCTACCAGCAGACCGTGCCCGGCGGCAGCGATCCCACGCAGATCGAGCGCTGGAAGACCATCATGGGTCCCAACAATTTCCTCCACATGCACCACTATTGCTGGGGGCTGGAGGACATGAACCGGGCGCTGTATTTCTCCACCAGCAAGCAGGACCGCGAGCACCAGCTCTACCAGGCGGTCAGCGAATTCGACTACGTGATCGCCAGGGTGGCATCCGACTTCGCCCTCCTGCCGGAGATCCTCACGCGCAGGGGCGAAAACCTGCTGCGGCTAGGCAACGGGCCGCGCGCCTTGCTCGACCTGAATCGTGCCATCGAGCTGAAACCCGACCACTGGCCGCCGTACGCTGCGCTGAGCGACTACTACAAGACCTTGGGTGACCTTCGGTCAGCGCGGGAGTGGGCGCAAAAAGGCCTTTCGGCCGCGCCAGGCACGAAAGCGCTTCAGCGCCGGCTGGCGGAACTCGATCATTCCAAGGCGAGCCCTTCAGCGAACTGAGGTCTGGCTTCGGGGGACCGTCTGCAGAGCCTGCTGCGCCCCTGGCGCCACCGCTGGACCCGCGCTCCGCAGGTGCTTTTCCAGCAGTGTCCGCGTAACCACGAGGGCGGCGAGCAGGTTGTACGGCACGTCGTAGTAAGCAAGGTTGAGGAAAGCCCCGCCGACGGCGTAGCCGACCAGGCTGACCTGCACCATGCGGACGAGGTCCGAAGCCCATTGCCATCCTTCCCTTCGGCGCGCGTGGCGGTCGATCCAGGCGGCATCGCGCCAGACCAGCAGCCACAGCAGCAGGAACAGGAACAGGCCGACGAACCCGTGCTCGCCGAGCATCTGGAAATAGATGCTGTGCGCCGAATGCAGGTCCGCCGGGTTGGGGGCGTAGCGGGCGAAGACTTCCTCGTTGTAGATCTCGAAGCCCCCGCCGGTGAGCGGACGCTCGGTGGCGAGATTCAACGCCATCGTCCAGGCGTTGATCCGGCCCATGGCGGAGCGGTCCTCGTCGTAGTTCGTGATGGAGAGCATCCGCTCTTCCCATTTCTCGGGCATGAAGCCGATGGCGATCGGGATCAGCAGGAGCATCCCGATCGTCGTCACGATCTTGGTGCGGGACTTGAGGCACAAGACCGCCAGCATGGCGGCGATGGCGAGCAGCGCGCCGCGCGAATGTGATCCTAGCGCCGACAGACCGCAAAGGAGCATGGCGGCGAGCAGCGCATGCCGGACCCAGCGGCGGGTCGCCTGGAGCTGCAGGTAGCGCAGCAGCGGAATGGTCATCACGGTGGCGAGCGCGAGCGAATTGTTGTCTTCGATGAAGGAGCCCAAAGGCCCCCACACGAGGTTCTCGCCGCCGCCCCGCAGCGTGAACAGCCCTCCTTTCACGCCATAGAAGGCCACCGAGCCCGCGAGGATCCACATCAGCACCTGGACGTGCTCCCTGGTGCGAAGCAGCGTAATGGTCACGAAGATCATGATCTGGATTTTCATCACCCGCTCCCACATCGGGAACGCGGCCGTGCCGTCCAGAGCGAAGTACGTCGTGAGGTTCATCCAGACGAGCACTGCAAACAGGGTGAGGGTGACCGGCGTGACCGGCAGGCGCTTCGGCTGGCGCGAGAAGACCAATCCGAGCAGCGTCGCAATGGCGATGAGTTGGGCAAATCCGAAGTCGTAGGCGAAACCGTACGTGAGGCGGTGGGGGCTCATCACGCTGACCCAGATCCACAGGAACACCCCGTACACCGGCCGCCGGAGGACAAACGGCAGCGAGCCGAGCAGGAATGTCGTCAGGATGATGTCTCTCATGGCTGCGACGCTCCCGCGCCCCGCCCTTGCGCCGTGGACGCGCGGCGGCTAGGCATTGGCGGGCTGCGCTGTCCCGGGGGCTGCGCGAGGCGACACGATGGCACGGAAGATTTCGATCTGGCCGCAGGTCGTGGCGGCCCAGCTGAATTGCTCCGCGTGGCGACGCGTCGCGCCACGGTCCGGGTAAGCGGAGAAAAGCTTCCGTGCGGCCTCGGCGAGCCCCGCCGGGGTGCGGCTCTCGAACAGCACGCCGGCCGCCGGCGCGGTCACGAGCTCGGCAGCGCCGCCGACATTGCTTGCGATGACAGGGGTGCCGCAGGCCATGGACTCCAGCAATACGTTGGCCCAGCCCTCCCGGCTCGAGGCAAGGATCAACGCGTCTGCCGCGCCGTAGTACTGGCGCAGCTCTTCCTGCCTCATCGCGGGCAGGAAACGCACCCTGTCGGCGACGCCGGCGCGCTGCGCGAGCACCCGCAACGCGCCGAGCTCGGGCCCGTCGCCGATGACGACGAGCTCCATCCCGGGCAGCAGGGCGAGAGCGCCCACCGCGAGGTGATGGGCTTTGCGCTCGATCAGGTGACCGACCGAAAGCAGCGTGGTCTTCCGTAGGCCGAGGCGCTCGCGCGTTGCCTGACGCTCGGTCGGGCGGAAAAGATCGAGGTCCACGCCATTGCGCAGGACCGTGATGCGCTCGGGCGGCACGCCGAGGCGGGCAAGCCCGTCCTTGAGCGAGCGCGAGACCGTGATCATTGCGGCCGCAGTCCGGGCTGCCCACAGGATCATCGCGCGCGGCAGGCGGTATTGCGGGATCAGCGTGACGTCGGTGCCGCGCGCCGTGAGCACGACCGGCTTGCCGAAGTGCTTGCCGAGAATCGCCGCGGCAACGCCGTCCGGATAGAGGTAGTGGGCGTCGATGGCATCGAAGTCGTAGCGCTCGAGCAGGCCGCGGAGCGCGGGCTTCACCGCCTGCGCGAGCAGTACGGGCGCCATGCTCATTCCGATCTTCGGCACGAGCGGATAGCGCGGATGCAGCACCTCGATTCCATGCCGGCGTTCCTCGGACGGCGCCAGCGCGTGCCGCGCGTAATCGCCGAACGCCTGCTGGCGAAACGGGAACCACGGCACGGGCGCGACCACCCTGGATTCGACCTGGCCGCTCGCGACGAGCTGGCGCAGGCGGGTTTCCACGAAGATGCCGTGGGTAGGCCGGCCCGCGTGCGGATACAGCGTGCTGAAGGTCAGAAGTTTCATGCGCTGGGGGTTCCGGATTTTCCCGCAGCGGCGGCCGCAGGGCCAACGTAGCCCCTAAGGGCTATTCGGCGTGCTGGTGCGCGCCGAGGTCAAGCGGCCCGGGGCTCGGGCGCGGCCGCGTTCCCAGCGGATGCAGGTATTCGGCGGTGGGACGCAAGGAGAAGCCGTATGCGCTTCCGGCGTCGATGCCCTTGCCGATGCCGCCGGCACGGGGCTTAGGACGATAGTCGAGTTTGTCAGGATTGACAAAGTCGGTCTTCGCGGTGCGCAGGTTGCCGCGCGCTTCGGCCTTGCCGACGAGCAGCTCGCCGGGCCCCGCGAAAAGGTTGTTGATCAGCCGCACCGCGTCCGCTCCGCGCTGGATGACCACGAAGCGCCCGCCCTTCGGGTCGTCGTTGACCAAGGTGTTGCTCACGAAATAGAGCTCGTTCAGCAGATTCTTGTAGCCCTCGGCGCCGTAAGCCACCACGGTGCGGTTGTCATTCTCGGGACCCTGCTGGATCAGGTTTCCCATCACGAAGGAGAGGCCCCCGTCGGGCAGGTCGATCGCGTAGCTCGCCCGCCCGTCCTGCTCGTCCGCGATGCGGTTGTACAGGATGTAGTTCTTGATGGCGCGGCTCTTGACGTTGTGGCCAACGATCGCATGGTGGCTGTAGCTGTATCGCAGCGTGAAGCTGCGTACGGTGCCGATGTAAAGGTTGTGGCTGCCGCCGTCGCCTGCGCCATTGCGCGCGAACTCCGAGTGCTCGACCACGATATCGCTCTCCAGGTCGCCGCCCGTGAGGATTCCGTTCTCGTTGTCGTGGAAGTAGCTGTTGCGCACCGTCAGTCCGGGCCCCTCGAGCCGGATTCCCGCGCCGTTGCGATCCGAAACCTTGGCGCCGGAGAACTCGATGCCCTCGATCGTGGTGCCGGCGCCCTTGATCACCCAGATGCCCTTGCCTTCGACTTCGGCGCCGTCGGCGCGCAGGTGCGCGCGTCCGCCGACCGCCTTGATCGTCAGCCTGTTCTGGGTCCACACGGCGGCGTCGCCGGCGTACAGCCCGGCCTCGATCACCACGAGGTCTCCATCGCGGGCCACCTGGGCGGCCGCACTCGGCGTCTTCAATGCCTGCCGCGGGCCGACGAGCACGGTCTCCGCCCGCGCCGCCGGGGCGACGGCAAGGCCCAATGCCAATGCGAGGAGGCTAGCTCGCGTAGCCGATCGCCGCGTCATGGGCATGCCTCGGCAGGGCGGGTCTTTCCGGCGCGAGGAACACTTCGTCCATCCTGCCCCAGCGGAAGTCGCGCAGCAGGCGCCGAAGCCGCGGCGCAGTCCGGCGCAGGTTGACGTAGTGGCGAAACCGGGTCTTGACGCTCGTGCCCGCTACCCGGGGCTGCGCCGGGTCGATCTCCCAAGGATGGAAGTAAAAAACGGCAGAACGCCCGTCCACCGCGTTCACCCGGCGAATCAGCGCGCGCGATAGGCGGTAGGGAAGCAGCCTGAAATAGCCGCCACCGCCGGCCGGCAGGTTGCGGTTCAGAACCAGCGCCGTCGTCACCGGGATTTCGAGCAGATCGGGGCGCGGCCGATAGGGAAAGCGCGGCGCATCCGGCATGCCGTAGTGGTCGTGGCGCACCGGGTACACGCTCGAGCTGTACCTGTAGCCGGCCTGCGCGATGTGGTCGAAGGCCCACAGCGTGCGCTTGCCGATGGAAAAGCTCGGCGCGCGATATCCCTTCACCTCCACGCCCGCGACATCCTCGAGCAAGGCCTTGGCGCGGCGCACATCCTGCATGAACTCCACCTCCGTCTGCTCGCAGATACGCAGGTGCCCGTAGCCGTGGCTGGCGAGCTCGTGCCCCTGGGCAACGATCCTCTTCACCAGCTCCGGATGGCGCTCGGCGATCCAGCCCAGCGTAAAGAACGTCGCCCGCACGCGGGCTTCCGCGAAGAGGGAGAGGATCGCGTCCACGTTGCGCTCCACGCGGCAGGGAATGCTGTCCCAGTCGCCGCGGCTGATGTAAGGCGACAGGGCAGAGACCTGGAAGTAATCCTCCACGTCCACCGTCAACGCGTTGGCGATTTCGAACGGCGCGTTCATGGCCGCGGCGTATCTCTCGCTCAGGAAAAAGCGCTCGCCGCACGGGCGCGCTCGCACCACTTGCCGATCGTGCTCGCAAGGAAATAGGTGATGGTTCTGGCGTGGCAAGGCCGCTGGCGAAGCGCCTCGCGGAAAGCCTGCTGCGCGGGCTCCGCACGCCCGAGGTTGAGCTGGCCGTGGCCAAAATTGAAGTTCAGCTGCCAGAGGCGCCTGCGAATCTGCCGAGGGCTGAGGCCGCGGCCTTCGGGGCCGGTCACGCCCCATTTTTCCAGCGCCTTGCCGATGACGGCAAGCTCCCAGTTCTTGTCGGCGAACTTCTTGCCGTGTCCGCTGCCCATCCGATACAGCGCAAGGGTGGCATCCAAGCGGTGGATCGGCGTGCTCCGCGAAGCGCGCAGCCAATAGTCGTAGTCCTGTCCGCGCCGCAGCGTCGGATCGAAGCCGCCGGTCTGGCGGACCAGTTCGCGCCTCACGACCACCGTGCTGGTCCACACATGACAGTCGAGGAGCAAGTCGGCGTAAGTGAGCGTGGAATAGGCGACCGGATCGCGCGGCCGGCGGCCGTATGCGAGGGGATCGATCACGTAGGTCCCCGAGGAATCGGGATGCAGCAGGTCCCAGCGCGTGCAGCACAGCGAAGTCTCCGGATGCGCTTCGAGATGGGCGACCTGGGAGTCGATCTTTCCCGGGAGCCATACATCGTCCGCATCGAGGAACGCGACATAGCGCCCATGCGCCGCTTGCATTCCGGCGTTTCGCGCCACGGCGGCGCCGGCATTGGTCTGCCGCAAGAGCGTGACCGCGCCGCCGTAGCGCGCCACGATCTGCGCGGTATCGTCCGTGGACCCATCGTCCACGACCAACAGCTCTACTTCAAAACCGTCCTGCGTAAGGACGCTGTCAATGGCGTCGGCGATGAAACGCCCGGAGTTGTAGGCCGGGATGACGACGGACAGCAGCCTCGAAGACGCTCTTGGGACGCTCGGCATGCCCAAGCGTAGCGTCGGGAATTGCCCGCCACAACACTAGTGCTTTCGCCCTAAACTCGCTGGCGACGACGCAGGCGCACGGCGCCGAAGGCGAACAGGGCGAATCCCACCAGGGCAAGCGTCGCGGGCTCGGGCACTTTCACCTCGAAGTCGCCTGAGAAGACCGTCAGACCCCCCGCGGTCTTCAGGGTGAGAATCTCGGTGACGGAGTAGGGGCTGGACGGAGACCAGCCACCGTCGACGGTTCCCGAGAAGGCGCCCGGTCCGTAGCCGGCCTCGCCCATGAGCGTGCCCAGCCCGAACAGCCCGTTGCCCGCGTCGTAGTAGGCGCTGTGCTCCACGGATGCGCCATCGCCGCCGCTGAGCGTTCCGCCTGACGCCATCACCAAGCGCCCGCCATACAGGTCGAAGTCGGTGTCGGAGAAGCCGATTTGCAGCGTGTGTGCGCCGCCAAATACCTGCACGTTGACCGTATTGAGATCCATCAATGGATTCCCGCCGGTCAGGAACGGCTTGGACAGTCCGGTAGTGATGTTCACCAGGAAGTCGCCAAGCATGCTGTTGACGGAGACCACGCCCGCCGCGCTGCTCTGGTCGCACCCGGTTCCGTCGGCGCACACCAGCGCCGAACCGCCGTCGACGCTCAGGGTGATCGTCGGCACCGCCTGCGCGCAGGGCATTGCGCCGAGCAGCAGTGCGGCCGCGGCTACTTCAATCAATCGCTGTTTCATCTGTTCCCTCTTTCCTTGTTGTCTGGCGGGATCCTCCCAACCTGAGCTGATCAAAGCAAACGCCGGGCCAAGGGACGAATCAGAATCGGATCAAGTGCATGGAGAGGCGTGCGCCATTTGCGCACATGTTGCTGTAAGGGACTCCGACACTCGCAGGCACGGCTGCCGGTGGGGGCCGCGGACTAGGACGCCTTGTGGGCCGCTTCACGCTCGCGGATGAACTGCCGCAGCAGGTTCACCGTGATGTTCATTGCTCTCTCGACTCCGAGGACGCGCTTCTCCAGGCCGCCGAGGCTGGACGGTTCGCCATGGCCCGCGGCGCCATTGCCGTTTGCAGTGATCGCCTCGCCGAATTCCTCCGAAAGCTCGGCGATGACGTGAGCGACGTCCGCGGCGCCGATGGCACGCTTCTCGGAGAGGAACGTTGCGAGGAGCAGCCGCGTGCACAGCGTGTTGATGCGCCGCGGGACGCCGCCGGTGTGCGCGTGGATGGCCGGAAATGCCGCGTCCTCGAAGCGCGGGTTGTCACGCCAGCCGACGTGCAACAGCCGGTGCTCGATGTATGCGCGGGTTTCGTCCTGGTCGAGTGGCCCGAGATGATAGGCGGCAATCACCCGCTGGCGAAGCTGCTGCATGCCCGGGCTTCGCATGAGGTCGCGCAACTCGGGCTGTCCCACGAGGAAGCTCTGGAGGAGGGCGCGGTTGCCGACCTGGAAGTTCGACAGCATGCGCAGCTCTTCCACCGCGGCCGGCGCGAGGTTCTGCGCCTCGTCCACGATGAGCAGCGCTTTGCGGTTTTCCTGCACCAGGCCGAGCAGATACGCCTCGAGCTGGGCGAGCACGCCAGCCTTGTCCTGCTGGGCCACGGCGATGCCGAAGGCGGTCGCCACGGCGCGCAGCAGGCTGTCGGCATCGAGCTGCGTCGAGACGAGCTGCGTGGCGACGACCTTGCTGGCGTCGAGCTCGCGCAGCAGGTTGCGGATGAGCGTGGTCTTGCCGGCACCGACTTCGCCGGTCAGCACGATGAAGCCCTCGCTCTGGTACATGCCGTACTGGAGGTAGGCATGCGCGCGCTTGTGCCCCCGGCTGCCGTAGAAGAAGCTTGGGTCCGGGCTGAGCTGGAAGGGGGCGGCCGAAAATCCGAAGTAGGGTTCGAACATGGCTCAGAAGCGGTGGTTGAGGCCGGCGAACACCGTGGTCGCATCCTGGTTCGGCGTGACGAGGGGATCCTCGGAGTAGAAACGGCTGGCCGAGACGCCCGTGAACGCGTACGTCCTCGGCGAGATCGTGTGGTTCAGGGTCAGGCTGGCGTAGTCGTTGCGCGAATCGAGCTCGGCCGGCTGCTCCTGGCGCGAATTGATCCGTGAGGCACGCGCCAATATGCTGGTATTGGGCGTGAGGCTGTGCTGGGCGTAGGTGCCGAAACCGCGCTGCTTGATTTTGCGGGCGAGCAGGATGGCGTCCGGCAGCAGTCCCAGGGCGTCCGCCGAGATGTCGCTGTTCTCCGCGGCGAACGCGGTGAAGGCGATCGAGTTGCGCTTGCCGACGAACGCGACGGAAGCGTCGACCCCTTCGCGCAGGTACACGCGCTGGGTGTAGAAGGCGAGGGAATTGGCGAGCGACGCAGGCGCGCCGCTCGCTGCGATGAACTGGTCGACGGCGGCGCGGCGCTGGTTGGGGTCCGGGATGCGCGCGGCGAATACCGCGTCGAGCAGCCCAGCCGTATTCCCGGGCGGCAACCTCAGGGCCTCCTGCTGGAAGGTCGACGTGTCGCGCGAATAGGCGATGCTCCAGGCGCTGAGCGGCGTGCGATGGTCCAGGCGGGCAAGGCGCGAAGGACCGAAGAAACGGTTCTCGTATTGGAGATCGGCGCTGGTGCGCGCGCTCGGCCTCCACGCGATCGCCCCGCCGTAAATGCTGCTGCGCTGCGTCTGCTGCAGCACGTAGTTGTTTTCCTCTTCTCCGCCGCTCACGGACAGCCGCCAAGCCGGGTCCGGTTGCCAGTAAAGGCGTGCCCGGTAGAGGCGCGAAGTGTCGTCGCCGCGGTCGACGAGGCTGTCGTAGTAGCTGATGTCGGTATGGTCGAATTCCAGCGACGCGCCGAAGAGGCGCACCGGGCGTGCGATGTGCCCCGACCACTGCTGGGTGCGGAACTTGCCGAGTCCGGCGGTGGTGCTGTCGGTCCAGATATTCGAATTGCGCAGCTCGTACTCCAGATCGGCTCCCTGGTGAGCGACATAAGGGCTCAGCGTATAAGTGCGGATTTCGCGCCTGTTGGGCGTCGCCGTGGTGAGATCGACGGGTTGCGCCACGAACGGGTTGACGAAATCCTGCCCGATCCTGGCCCTCGCATCGACGAAGAAGAACTTCTCCACGGCCTCCAGCCTGCCGAATGCGTCGAGGTTGTTGACGAAGTCGTTGCCCTCGGAGTTGCGCGCATAGTAGATCGCGCTGGGCGCGTAGTTCACGCTGGCGGTGAGGCGGGGGCTGCGCCCGTCGATCCGGATCCCTGGCGTCACCTGCGTCACCCAGTCGCTCCTGGGCGTTCCCGTGCCAATGAAGGCGTTGTCGGTGTAGGCCTCGCGCACCGTGATTTCCGGCCTCACGGTCCACCTGCGCGTTTCGGTCCGGTTCTGAGGAAGCGTGGGGTCGGCGGCCTGCTGCGGTATCGCGGGAAGCACCGGCGTAACGTACTGGCTCCTCGCGACCTCGGCAGCGGTCAGCAGGAGCAATGCGGCAACGACGCGACCTTTCCTAGCCGCCGTAGGCATAGGCGCCGTGGTAAGACCCGGCTTTCGCCTGCGGCGTCTTGTTGAGCAGGGTATAGACGATCGGACAGGACTCCACCGCGGAGAGGGCCAACTCCAGCGCCGCCTGAGTCGTGCGTTGCGCCTCCACGGCAACGATGACCTGCCCCATGTGGGTGGCGAGGACTCGCGACTCGGTCGTGGCGAGGAGGGGTGGCGAGTCGAAAACCACGATCCGGTCCGGATAGCGGCTCGAAAGCTCGGACAGCAGGCGGGTCATGGCCTCGCTCGCCAAAAATTCCGCTGCGTTGGAGTGCGGCGTGCCGGCGAGGAGCAGGCTGAGGCGCTCCACGTTGGTGCCCAGGAGGGTCTCCCGCAGCGGGATTGCGTCGCCGGTCAGGACGTCCATCAGGCCCTTGGCGGGCTCGATTCCGAGCACCCCGGGGACCGACGGTGCCAGCACATCGGCGTCGACGAGGAGCACTCTGCAGTCGACTTCCATCGCCAGGCTCATCGCCAGATTGACCGCCACGAAGGTCTTGCCTTCGTTGGGCAGAGCGCTGGTCACCATGATGAGATTGCGGTTCGACCCCTGCGTCGACCACCTGCCGAGCGCGTGCTGGATCAGGGGGCGCTTGATCAGCCGGAACTCGTGCAGCAGCGTGGAGTGCTGCAGAGCCGGGGTGATGAAGCCCGACGCCTGAAGCCGGCCCAGGTCGAGCGTGCGCGCGGGGACCGGGCGCGGCTCCGGGGGGCGCTTGCCGGATTCGGGCGCGACGCGGATGGGCTGGACTGTGGGCGCGGCCGGCGCGGAATGGGGGGCGCGCGCAACGCCGGCGGCTTCGAGTTGACGCAGCCGCTTGGCTGCCTCTTCGATCAGGTTCATGTGCTCAGAATGGCAGCAAGGCGCGGAAGAACACGACCGCCAGCACGCCGGCATAGGCGGCCCCGAGACCGCCGACGCCGCTCAGAAAGGCGAACGTGCTGCGCCGGCGCCGCGAAAGGACTGCGGGCGTGGAGATCAGCGAGACCGTGCCGAGCACCGGCCGCTGCGTGAACTTCTTGAGGCCGCGCCCGTCGTGAAAGGTCGGGTGCAGCAGGCTCGAGAGATAGCTGGCACCGATTCCGGCGAGCAGCGAGACGAGCAGGGCGGCGATGACCAGCATCTTGCGGTTCGGCGCGACCGGATTGGGCGAGACCTGCGGCGGATCGACGATGCGGAAAGTGGCCACGCCGGTGGCCGCCTGAACCTCGCCCGACATCAAGGCGGATTCGCGGCGCGTGACGAGCGCATCGTAGTTCTGCTTCTGGATCGCGTAGTCGCGGTTGAGCTGCGTGAGCTGCGCTTCCCGCTCCGGCACGTAGCGCGCCACCAGCCTGAGCTTTTCGAGCCTCTGCTCCTGCTCGCTCACGCGCGCGCGCAGGCGGGCGACTTGCGCCTCGGACTCGGCCATGGCGAGCTTCAGTTGCGGATAGGCCGCACTCTGCGTCGAGGCCCCGCTTGCGCGCCGGCGCCTTTCCTGCTCCTCGGCGAGGCGCTTGCGCTCGTGCTCGCGCTGCGCTTCCGCCTCCTTGATCACGCGCCGCGTGTTGAGGACATCCGGATGGTTGTCGGTAAAGCGCAGCAGCATCTCGTCGAGGTTCTTCGACAGCGTGGCGATGCGGGCGTCGAGCTCGGGCGTCGCCACCGCGGCGGCGCCGTCCGCGAGCGCGCCGATCAGCACCGGCGGGCGCTCTTCCTCGTCCGTGATCTGCTGTTTCAGCGCGTCGCGCGACTTTTCCGCCTCCTGCAGCAGCAGGCGGGCGTCCTGCAGGCTTTCGGTCAGCGTCGCCATCGAGCCGAAAAAGTCACGGCCCTGCGGCACGTTGAGGTCGAGGTTCTTCAGCTTGAATTCCTTGAGCCGGTTCTCCGCCTCGGAGAGCTTCTGCTCGTACTGCTTGATCTGCTCCTCGATGAAGCGCTGCGCCTGGCCGGTGTCCTTGGCTTTCGGCGCGAGGCCGGACTCGACGAAGATCGAGAGCAGGGACTGCACGACGCGCGTCGCCTGGGCCCGGTCCTGGTGCGCGAAGCCGATGATGTACAGGTTCTGGCCGACTACCTTGATGTAGACCTGGTGGGCCAGCCCGTCGAGCAGCTTCTCGCGCGCTTCGGGGGTCGTCGCCGCGAGATCCAGGTCGGTCATGCGCGCCAGCTTCTCCAGGTTCGGGCGACTGATCAGCGTGCGGCTGAGGATCGAGACCTCCTGCTCGACGTTCGGCTGCACGGTGAGGCCTTGCAGCAGCGGTTTCAGCAGCGATTGCGTATCCACGTAGACCCGGGCGGTCGCCTCGTACCGGTCGGGCACGAGGAACACCAAGGCCGTCCCCGCCATGGCCGTCAGCCAGGCGACGGCGAGCCCGGTCCAGCGGCCCTGCCACATGCCGCGCAGCACATCGGTCACATGCTGCGGTACGAGCGAATTCATGATTTGCCGCTCAGAACCAGCTCTGCGGAATGATGACGACGTCTCCCGGCCTCATTTCGATATTGGCCGAGACGTCGCCGCGTCGAATGAGGTCCTTGAGGCGCACCCGGTACTGGCGCCCGCCTTCGGAGGTGCGCAGCACGGTCGCCTTGTTGCCGTCGGCGAAGTCGGTGAGGCCGCCGACCGTGATCATGACGTCGAGGAGCGTCATCCTTTGCCGGTACGGCAGGGCCTGCGGGCGCGTCGCCTCGCCCACGACTCGGATCTGCTCGCCGTAGGGGCCGTTGAACTGCGTGACCAGGACCGTCACCACCGGATCGCGGATGAACCTGCTCATCGCTTTCTCGACGTCGCGCGCGAGCTGGGTCGGAGTCTTGCCGATGGCGTTCAGGTCCTCGACCAGCGGGACGCTGACCTTGCCATCCGGGCGCACCGGCACGGTCGTCGACAGGTCTGGGTTGCGCCAGACAGTGATCTGCAGGGTGTCGAGCGGGCCGATCAGGTAGCTGTAATCGGCCGAGGAAGCGGCGGCCTTTTCGGGGGCGGGCGGATTGCCGCCGCATCCCCCGAGGAGGCCGCACAAGCCAGCAGTGATACCAAGCAGGCGTACGTAGGAACTCATGGCGATCGTTCTTGACACCGCTTCCCCCGTGTTCTCATTGGGCGGCCCGTGTGGGACCGCTTCCACCGTTAGTACGTTGTTTTGCCGCTGTTTCCGGCCAAGCAGTGTATTCATTCGGGTTGCGCCGCGGCAATGGCTCGTAAGTACTAAGCAAAAATTCGCGCGGCGTCCGGGGCTTAGCGCGCATCTTGGAGCAACTCGATGAGCTGGCGCGCCGGGATCGCATAGGTGATGCCACTGGGTTGCGCGAGGGCGGCTTCGCGGGTGCCCTTGACGAACACGCTGTTCACGATGCCGATCACGGCGCCGCTTTGCGGGTGGTAGACCGGGCTGCCGCTGTTGCCCGGGTAGGCGGTCCCGTCGAGCTGGAACACGGGGAACGATGCCGCGCCCAGCCGCCGCGCGCTGCGCGCGTCGAGCTGGTCGGCGCGCGGCGCCGGGATCGCGATCGGCGTCACCGCGGCGATCATCGCCCGATGCGTTACCGGGAAGAGCCCGAGCACCGAGCCGATCGGAAAGCCGGTAACGAGATAGGACTCGCCTTCGCGCACCGCCTGCGCGTCGCCGAAGGCGAGAGCCGGGAGCGGCTTGCCGTCCATCCGCAGGAGCGCGAGGTCGCTGCCTGCGTCCGCGGCCATCCTGCGTGCAATGCGGATCTGGGCGGCGCCGCCCGGGACCGGAACGGCGACGGCAATGTCCTCTCCGCGTTCGGTGCTCACCGTCTTGGGCACCACATGGTCGTTGGTCGCCACGGTCAGCCCGTCGCCTACCACGAAACCCGTTCCGGCGAAGCCGAACTGCGGATTGCGCAGCCGCTCGAAGGTGCCGACCGCGACGATCGACGCCTTGATCCGCGCAATGGTGGCCGGCGCGCTGTCGTCGGCCGCAACCGGCATCGCCGCCGCGGCCGCGACGCTCAGCGCGGCAAGACCGGCGCGCTTTCGAATCGCTTCAGGTACCACGGCAGAGCCTGCTTGAGGCCGCTTGCGAGCGTGTGGGTCGGCGCGTAGCCCAGGCGCTCGCGCGCGAGCGAGATGTCGGCGAGCGAGTGGCGCACGTCGCCGGCGCGGAACGGCCGGTAGATCGGCTCGAAATCCACCTGCAGCAGCGTGCGCAGGATCTCGAGCAGGCGGTTGAGCGAGGTGTTTTCGCCCACCGCGATGTTGTACACCCGGTTCAGCGCGCGCGGCTGGTCGGTGAGCGCGGCGCGCAGGTTGGCCTGGACCACGTTCGCGATGTAGCAGAAGTCGCGCGAGGTCTCGCCGTCGCCGTTCACCTCGACCGGCTCGCCGGTCAGGATGGCGCGGATCCAGCGCGGAATCACGGCGGCGTAGGCGCCCTCGGGATCCTGGCGCGCGCCGAACACGTTGAAGTAGCGCAGGCCGACCGTCTGGATGCCGTAGCAGCGCGCGAACACATCGGCGTACATCTCGTTCGCCTGCTTGCTCGCGGCATACGGCGACAGCGGCTCGCCGGTGATGGCCTCGACCTTGGGCAGCGTGGCGTCGTCGCCGTAGATCGAGCTGGAAGACGCGTACACGAAGCGCTGCACGTTTGCGTCTCGCGCCGCGACCAGCATGTTGACGAAGCCGGTGACGTTGGTCTGGTGAGTCGGAACCGGATCGGCGATCGAGCGCGGCACCGAGCCGAGCGCGGCCTGGTGCAGCACGATGTCGACGCCGCGGCAGGCTTCGCGGCAGGCCGCCGGATCGACGATGCTCGCCTCGATGAAGCGGTGCTGGCGCCATGCCTGCGGTCCGACGGCCTGCTCGACCTGCTCGAGGTTGGCGCGGTGCCCGGTGGCGAAATTGTCGAGCCCCACCACCTGCTGGCCGCAGCGCAGCAGGTGCTCGACGAGCTGCGAGCCGATGAAGCCGGCGCTCCCGGTGACCAGCCAGGCGCGCTTGCGCGCGCCAAGGAGATCCTTCAGACGCGAATCCATCATAGGCGCCACACGTCGAAACCGCGGGCGCGCAGCGCGTGCGCGTCCGCCTGATTCTTTACGTCCGCGTACACTCCGTTCGGCGCAAGCTTCGCGAGCAGCGTGTCGAGCGGCCGGCTGCGGTACTCGTCGTGCGCGACCGCCGCCACGATGGCCGCGGCCTGCGGCAGCTCCTCCCATTTCGTGAGGCGGATGCCGTACTCGTGCTCGGCCTCCTTCGGGCAGGCGATCGGGTCGTGCACGTAGACCTTGGCGCCGAAGGACTCCAGCTCGCGCACCACGTCTACCACGCGCGAGTTGCGGGTGTCGGGCACGTTTTCCTTGAACGTGAGCCCGAGCACGATGATGTTTTCCTTGTTGACGCAGAAGCCGCGCAGGATCATGCGCTTCACGGTCTGCTCGGCGACGTACTTGCCCATGCCGTCGTTGATCTTGCGCCCCGAGAGGATCACCTGCGGGTGGTACCCCAGCGTCTCGGCCTTGTAGGTGAGATAGTACGGATCGACGCCGATGCAGTGTCCGCCCACTAGGCCGGGGCGGAACGGCAGGAAGTTCCACTTGGTGCCGGCCGCCTCGAGCACCTCGGTGGTGTCGATGCCGATGCGGTTGAAGATCAGCGCCAGCTCGTTCACCAGCGCGATATTGAGGTCGCGCTGCGTGTTCTCGATCACCTTGGCGGCTTCCGCCACCTTGATCGAGCTCGCCCGGTGCACCCCGGCCGCGACTACGCTGGCGTAGACCTCCGCGACGCGCTCCAGGGTCTTGGGCGTATCGCCGGACACGACCTTCACGATCTTGGTCAGCGTGTGCTGCTTGTCGCCGGGGTTGATGCGCTCAGGCGAATAGCCGACGAAAAAGTCCTGCTTCCACTTGAGGCCCGAGTGCTTTTCGAGCACCGGGACGCAGACCTCCTCGGTCGCGCCCGGATAGACGGTCGACTCGAACACGACGACGGCGCCGCGCGCCAGGTTCTGGCCGACCGAGGTGCTCGCGCCGAGCAGCGGACCGAAGTCCGGGTTGTGCGCGTCATCCACCGGGGTGGGCACGGCGACAATGATGAAATCGGCTTCGCGCAGCGAGCGCGGATTGGTCGTGACCTCGAGCTTGGCCGCAGCGTTGAACTGCTCGGCTCCGACCTCGCCCGTGGGATCGAGCTTCTTGCGATAGGCGTCGACCTTGTCTTGCGACAGGTCGAAGCCGATGGTGCGGTAAATCTTCCCGAACTCGATCGCGAGCGGCAGGCCCACATAGCCGAGGCCGACTACGGCGACGGTAGTCATTACAACCCTCCCAGCAGTCTGATCGCTTCCTGCCGCTCCGGAACCTTTTCTTCGAGCCTGGCGAGCTGCTCGAGCTCCTTGCGGGCCGCGGTGTCGCGGTGGTTCTTGAGAAGCGACTTGGCGAAATTGAGGCGGATCCGGTGCGCGTCGGGCGCGGCATCGGCGGCGCGCCCGAGCATTTCAAGTCCCCGCTCGAGCTGTCCAGCTTCCGAGAGGATCGCACCCAGGGTGTCCATGATAGCGGGATTGCCCGGCGCGAGCTCGTTGGCGCGCTCGGCGTACTCCAGCGCCGCGGCGCGCTTGAGCTCGTGGCTCACCCAGGCGAGGTTGTTGAGGAGGAGGGGGTTGTCGGGCGTGCGCTGCAGCGCGGTCCGGTAGCGGGCTTCCGCGCTCTCGTAGCGCTTGGCGGCGAGGTCGCGGTCGGCGAGATAGGCGAGCATCGCGGCATCCCGCGGATGGTGGCCGATCCACTCCTCGGCCAGGCTGTCGGCCTGGCCGGACTTGCCCGCCGCTTCCAGGATCGAGTGCAGGCGCACGGCTAGGGCAGCGCGGTCGAACTTCTTCAGCGCTGCGCGATACGTGCGCTCGGCGAGCTCGAGCTTCTTCTCCGCGAGGTAAATCTCGCCCTCGAGGACGTAGCCCAAGGGGTGCTGCGGCCTGCGGGCCTGGACGGCCCGTGCTTCGCGCAGCGCGTCTTCATGGCGGCCGGTCGCGACGTAGACGGCGGCGATTTCCCGCTGCGCAGAGTCGAGATCCGGCCGGATAGCGAGTGCCGCGCGCAGGGCTTTGATCGCGTCGTCGGGCTGCCGTGCCGCCATGTGGGCCTTGGCCAGCAGAACCTGTGGTTCCGCCGCGCCGTGCTGCATTTCGGCGAGGCGTGCGAGGCTGGCCAGCGCCTGGCGCGTCTCGCCGACGGCGAGTTGGGTCATACCGACCGCCCGCACTATGCGCGCTTCCCCCGGCAGCGCGGCCTGCGCCGCCTGTGCCGCGCCGAGCGCGGCAACGAAGTTGCCGCTCCTCATGTAGAAATTGATGAGCGCGCTGTGCGCCGAGACGGATACCGGATTGCCCGCCACGGCCTGCTTCAGCAACTTCTCGATTACGCGCGCATCGGCCCCTGTCGTGCGCAGCACCGCGGCGAGCCCGATGAGCGCCGGCTCGCTGTTCGGGTCCCGATCCAGGAACGCCTGGTAGCGCCTTCTTGCGGCGTCCCGGTCATTTTCACGCAGGTCCAACCGCGCGAGATTGTGGACCGCGGGCATATACGCCGGCTGTAGCTCGAGCGCGAGCTCAAAGTTCGCGCGCGCTCCCGCCAGATCCTTCTTGAGGATCAGCGCTGCGCCCTTGAGGTTGTAGGTGATCGGATTCTCCGGTTGCTTCGCCTCGAGGGCCTGGACGGCGGCGAGTGCCCTGTCGGCATCGCGCTTGCGCAGGTAGTTCGCGATCAGGGCGAGGTCGGCCTGGTAGTTCTTCGCATCGGCGGCGGAAGCCGCCTCGAGCTCGCTGATCGCGCGCTCCGGCTCGCCGGCGGCGAAGCGGACGAGCCCAAGGCTTGTCCGCACCGAGCTGTCCTTCGGCGCGAGCGCCTTTGCCCGCTCGTAATGGCGCGCAGCTGCCGCGGCGTCGCCGCTCACGAGATACGCCTCCCCGGCGAGTGCGAGGGTGCTCGGGTCCTGGCTGACCTTGAGGAGATCATGGACTTCGCCTAGCGCCACATCGGCCTTGCCCATGCGCAGGTGCGTCGTCGCGAGAAGCCGCTTCGCGCCCAGCGCCTGCGGCTCGTTGAATACCGCCGCGCGCAGGTAGCTCTCCGCTTCCGCCAGCGCGCCCATGTTGAGCGTCGCTATTCCCGCAAGGGTTAGGCTCGGCACGTGCTCCGGGGCGGCCTTCAGCACCTGGAGGATGACCTGCTTCGCGGCGGGGAATTTCTGCTGTCGCACGAGGACCAGGGCCTTGGCATATAGCACTCGGGGGTCCCGCGGTGCCGTCGCTTCCATCGCGGCAACCTCGGCGGCGGCCTTTTCCAGCGTCCCGGCGTTGAGCAGGTGCATGATCAGGGCCAGTCGCGGGGACAGCTGGTTCGGCGCGGCTTCGATCGCGGCCCGGTAGGCGCTTTCGGCGGCATCGTGCCTAGACTGCTGCGCAAGCAACTCCGCCTTGAGCAGGAGCGCGGGCACGCTGTCGGGTGCAGCCCCGAGCGCCCGCTCCACACGGGAAAGCGCCTCCCCCGGATTCGCATTGGCGGCCAGGCGCGCCGCGCCGACTTGCGCCGTCACGTTCGCGGCATCGAGCTTGAGCGCCTGTTCGAACGCTCGCTCGGCCTCAGACGGCCGGGCGCGCTCGAGATGCGCCGTTCCGACCAGGGCGGCGAGCTCGGCCTTGGCTTTCGGCGCCGACAGCGTCGTCGAGCCGAACCGCTCGAGCAGCTCGTCGGCCTTGCCTCGGGCGAGCGCAGCGCGCGCGAGCGCAATCTGCAGCTCGTCGGAGGAGAACCCCAGCGCCGCGGCCTTCTCGAGCGCGATCTGCGCCGCGGCCGGATGGTCCTGCTCGAGCAGCGCGACGCCCAGCAGGTAGCGCGCCTCGCCGTGGTCCGGGTTTTTCTGCAGCACGTTCTTCAACTGGATGATCGAGGCGCTGAAGTCGCGGCGCTGCATGTATTGCTTTGCCGAGGCCATGAGGGCGGCGGGGTCGTCGCTGCGGCAGGCGCAGATCGATGCCGCGAGCGCCAGCGCCAGCGCGGTGCGAACGGGGTTCATCGGCTTGCCTCCTTGAGGCCGAAGCGGTTGAGCAGGTCGTAGAGCGTCGGCCGGCTGATGCCCAGCAACTCGGCCGCGCGGCTCAGGTTTCCGTTCACCCGCGACAGGACGCGCAGGACGGCGTCGCGCTCGGCCTCGTCCCGCACGTTCCTCAAGGTGCGCGGCGCTTCCTCCGGCCGCGCGGCAAGGCCGAAGTCGGCCGCGCGCAGGTGCTCGCCGTCGGCCATGATGACGGCGCGCTTCACGCAGTTCTGGAGCTCGCGCACGTTGCCCGGCCAGGCATGCGCCTCGATCGCGGCGGCCGCGTCGGGGAGCAGGGTCAGGTTGGCGCGCTTGTGCTCCTCGGCGTACTGGTGCACGAACGCGTGCGCGAGGAGGGCGGCATCGCCCGTGCGGCTGCGAAGCGGCGGGATGTCGACCACGATCTCGGCGAGGCGGTAGTAGAGGTCTTCGCGGAAGCGGCCCTGCGAAATCATGGCGCGCAGGTCCTGGTGGGTCGCGCACACCACACGCACGTCGACCGGGATTTCCTGCCGGCCCCCCAGGCGTTCGATGATGCGGTCCTGGAGGAAGCGCAGGATCTTCGCCTGGAGCGCCGCGGGGAGGTCGCCGATCTCGTCGAGAAAGAGGGTGCCCCGGTGCGCGAGCTCGATCTTGCCGGGCGTCTGCCTCGAGGCGCCGGTGAAGGCGCCTTTCTCGTGGCCGAACAGCTCGCTCTCCAGCAGAGTCTCGGGAATCGCCGCGCAGTTGATGGCGACGAACTTTCCGTCCCGGCGCGGCGAAAGGCCGTGCAGGCCGCGCGCGAGCAGCTCCTTGCCGGTGCCCGATTCACCGAGCAGCATCACCGTCGCGTTGGTTCCGGCGACTTTCTCGATCGTGCTGCACACCTTGAGCATCTGCGGATCGCGGGTCAGGATCCCTCCCAGCACTCCGGGAGTGCGCGTCGCGCTCAGCCGCCGGTTCTCGGCCTGCAGCTCGTGCAGGCGCAAGGCGCGCTCGATCATCAGCGAGAGCAGCTCCGGCTGGAACGGCTTGGAATAGAAGTCGTAGGCGCCGAGGCTGATCGCCTTCAGGGCGTTGGCATGGTCGTTCTGCCCGGTGAGCACGATGACCTTGGTGTCCGGGGCCATCGCCAGGATCTCCTGCAGGAGCTGCAGGCCCTCGGTCGGCTCGTCGGGACGAGGCGGCAGCCCGAGGTCCATGGTGACGACGGCGGGCCGATGGCGCCGGAGCTGAACCAAGGCGTCTCCTCGGTCGCCGCAGGACACCGGCGCGTACTGCTCGAAGGCCCAGGTCATCTGGGTGAGAAGCGCGGGATCGTCCTCGACGATCAGCAAAGGTGTCTTCTCGCTCATGCCGCCATCGCTCCGTCCTGCTCCAGCGGCAGCATCAGCCTGAATCGCGTGCCGGCGCCGGGCCGGCTGTCGACCTCGATCCGGCCCCCCATGTCCTTCGTGTACTGCGCGACCTCGAAGACGCCGATGCCCATGCCATCTCCCTTGGTGGTCTGGAAGGGCCGGAACAGGTGCTCGCGCACGAACGCCTCGCTCATGCCGCACCCGGAATCGGCGACCTCGATGACCGCGTTCTCGCCTTCGGCGCCGACGCTGATGCGCACCTCGCCCGCATGCCGGGTCGCATCGATCGCGTTCTGCACCAGATGCCCGAGAACGCGCTCGAAGCGTTGCTCATAGCCGATGGTGGCGAGCGCCGCATCGGTGGTGTGCACGGCGATGGCCGCGCACGCTGACTTCTTCGCTGCGACCACGCGCTCGACCACCTTGGCGAGGGGAATCGGGCGCAGGTTCTCCTCGCCGCGGCTGCCGGTCGAGAGCTGCGCGAGCAGCTTGTTCATGCGCTCCTCGACGTGCCTGACGGTGGCGAACATGTCTTCCTGGAAGCGGGGGTTGTGGCGATGCCGCTCGGCGTTCTTCAGCATCAGCGAGAGCTGCGCCACCAGGTTCTTGAGGTCGTGCACCACGAACGCGGTCATCTTGTTGAACGAGTCGAACTTGCGCGCCTCGAGCAGCGCCTCCGCGGCCTGCACCTGGGCGAGGAAGCTGCCGACCTGCCGCGCCGCGGTCTTGAGCAGGTCGCGCACCTCCCAGTTCAGCTCGATCCTGGCGCGTGGCGCCGCAAGCACGGCGAATCCCGTCAGCTCGTCTTCTGCGATCACCGGAACGACCAGCCCGGCCGCGGGAAGCTCGCGCAGCCACGACGGCAGCTCGGGTGCGCCGGGCGGTTGCGGCGCCTGCAGGTCGATGACCCAGCCGGTCTTCGCCAGGAACGCGGCGAAGGTGCCGTGCCCGGGCTCGCGCGCGTCGAGCGCGGGCATGTTCCAGCGCGCCGCCTGCGCATACCCGTTGCCCTCCGACTGCAGCCAGATCGCGCCGCCGGGACTCTCGACCAGGTTGGCGAGCGCCTGGATCGAGCGCTGCGCGGAGCTCACGCCTGGATCGCGGCTCGACAGCAGCCGGGTGAAGCGCAGCCACTCATGGCGATAGTCGTAGCGGTAGGAGAAGAAATTCTTGTTGATGAACACGCGCAGCCTGGAGCGCAGCGTGCCGGACGAAAAGAGCCCCGCGAGCACCAGCAGCGCGGCGAAGATGAACCCCACCTGGAGCGTCTTGCCCCAGCTCCCGCCGAAGTAGCGTACGTAGTAGCCGGCCGCGGCGACCGCCAGCAGGTAGAGGCCGCAGCCCAGAAACGCGGTGGAATGGAATACCACGTCGCGCGACAGCGCGATGTCTATGGACCATTGCCTGTTCCGCGCCGTAGCGATGGCGATGAACGGAATCACGAGCGCGTGGACCAGGCCGCGCGCCGCCCAGACGCCCGCGTCGATCCGGCCGAAGAGGAGCGCATCGGCGAAGAGATAGACGTCGAACATGAACCCCGCACCCAATCCCAGGCACAGCGGCTTGACCGCCCAGCGCGCCTGGTGCAGCGCGCGGCGGAAGACCTGCTCGGTCAGGACGAGGCCCGCCACCGGCACCGCGAGCAGCGCGCCGAACGCGAGCCGCGACGAGGGCTGAAAGCCTTCCGGGTAAGAGAACCAGGCCGCGGCTGCCAGCGCGATGGGCAGCGCAGCCGCCTTGAGGCCGGCGCGCGTGCCCTGCAGCAGCACGCAAAGGAAGAGCAGCCAGCCGCCCGCGCGCAGCGCGTCGAGCACGGCCTGCACGCTCCACAGGACGGCGAGCCCGCTGAGCGAGAAGGCGAGATTGGCTGCCGCCGAGGCTGCGCTCGCGACGACCACGCCGAGGAGGATCGACGCTCTCGCGCCGCCGCGCCAGCCCAGGCCGAGGTGGACCGCAAAGGCGAGGAACGCAGCCGCGGCGAAGCCATATCCGAATACGGCGGGGTCGCTCATCGGGAGGTCAGCGCGAGCCGATCCGGAAGAGAACAATCTCGACCGTCTGCAGAAGCACCATCAAGTCGAGGATCAGGCTGTGGTGCTTGACATAGTAGAGGTCGTATTCGAGCTTCTCCTGTGCATCTTTCTCCGAGGCGCCGTAGCTGTAGCGCACCTGGGCCCAGCCGGTGACGCCCGGCTTGACGAAATGGCGCTCCTCGTAGAACGGCACCCTGTGCGCGAGCTGGGCGACGAATTCCGGGCGCTCCGGCCGCGGCCCGACGAAGCTCATGTGGCCGAGCAGGACGTTGACCGCCTGGGGCAGCTCGTCGATCCGGAGCCTGCGGATCCAGGCTCCCACCCGCGTCACGCGCGGGTCGTCTAGCTTCGCCCAGACCGCGCGGCCGTCGCTCTCGGCGTTCACGCGCATGCTGCGGAACTTGATCATGCGGAAGGTGCGGCCGTTCTGGCCGGTGCGCAGCTGCCGGTACAGGATCGGCCCGCGGTCCTCCAGCCAGATCGCGGCGGCGGCGGCGAGCGCCACCGGCGCGGCCACGACGAGGATGGCGAGGCTGACGATCACGTCGAAAGCCCGCTTGGTGGCGAGGCGCAGGAAGTCGCAGCGAAAGCCGCTCGAGAAGATGAGCCAGCTCGGATGCATCAGCTCGACGCTGACGCGGCCGCTTTCGCGCTCGAGGAAGGTCAGGATGTCGGTGACCTTGATGCCGCGCAGGCGGCACTCCAGGAGCTCTGCGGTGGGGAAGCCGTTGCGCCGGTCGTCCATGGCGATGACGATTTCTTCGATGCGGTTGCGCAGCGCGAGCCGCACCAGGCCGGTGTTGGCGCGGAACATCGGTCCCCTGGGAACGTCGCCGCCGTCTCCCGGCGCGCGCGCGTAGCCCATTATGCGAAAGCCGCGCTGGTCGGTCCGCCGCCGAAGCCGCTTTCCGATCGCGCGGGCGCGCGCCCCGGCGCCCCACACCAGCACGCGCCGCTTGAAGAATTCCTCGTCCACCATCCGCAGGAAGGCGAAGCGGGTGATGGCGAGGCCGGCCAGCGTGAACGCGCCGGTCAGTCCCATGACGCCGCGGCCCACGTCGAGCCCGGGCGCCGCGTAGAACACCAGGGCGAGCGCGACCTGGGCGACCGCCAGCGCTATGACGATACGCACGAACACTGCAGTGAACCGCGTGCGCTGGCGCAGCTGGTACAGGCCGAGCGCGGCAAGCGCGACGATGAACACCGCGGCAATCACGAAAGCGCGCGGCAGGAACGGCCCGCGCGAGGCTTCGAAAGCGGCGAGCGTGGCCGAGGAGCCGGCGAAGCGGATGAAGATGGCGGCGTACAGGCCGATGACGACTACCGCGGCCTCGCAAAGCGCGAGCAGGCCCAGACGGTGGATGTTGCCGTCGAAGATGCGCAGCGTGACGACGCGCTGCGCGCCGAAATCGGCAGCATGCTGCGTGGTGGATGCGGCCACCGATGTGCTGCTGCTCACTGGCTCCCCGTAGTAGTAGTCTTGTTTACCGGGCCCGCTTGTACGGGCGGCGAGCTTGGACCGATGAAAACAGCGCCGACTGTAGCGAGCGCATGCCGGCCCCGGCAAACATAGTCTCTAAGCACTAACCCCCGACGCTCGCGGTTGATTCGGCATCGAAAACCGGGCGCGGCAGCGCCGTTCGCGCTGCCGCGGAGCCGGCGCGCGGTCGTTGTCAAAATCGGTCAGCGCCTCTAGCTCCAATTAGCCATTGCCGGCCCCTCGCGCGGGATCAAGAATTGGTCGCAAAACCGGCCCCTTTTGGCGGACGGCGTTACAACTATGGCTACACTCAAATGTCTCGCGTGCGGGCACGACAACAACGTCGGTGACGAATGGTGCTCGTCGTGCTCGTCGTCCCTGAATCTCAGGCTGTGCAGCGCGTGCGAGGCGATCAACGCCAACGACGCCGAGCGCTGCCATAGCTGCAACGCCGAATTCCGCATCGAGCCGGAGGTCGTGACCTTCGAGATGGACACGCCTCGCTCGGGAGACCCTGTCGAACAGCCGGGGCCGGTCGGTAGAACTCTTCCC
>Ga0247663_1000004_pt1 | contig 57120 bp, 91 predicted proteins | sample CNK04_metaG_FD_190128 | JGI IMG/M metagenome (GOLD analysis project Ga0247663, IMG submission 190128) | Soil microbial communities from Purdue University Martell Research Forest, Indiana, United States - CNK04 | ecosystem: Environmental > Terrestrial > Soil > Temperate forest > Bulk soil... | reverse complement strand
CCCCCATCAATGGCGCGGGTCGCCGTCACGGTCAGCCCGGTGGCCGCACTCAGATGATCGCTCTCCAGCACCATTTTGAACGCGAAGTTGGTGAACGCCTGATTTTTCTTGATCCCTTCGGGGAGATGACTGGCAATCGCCGCCAACTGCGTATCCAGATTGCCGGTGGCCAGGCCCACGGCCCCCCGAATATCGGCAGCACCCACATCGTTCAGGGCCGCGATGGCCGCCAGCGTGGCATCGTCGGCCCCGGCCAAGGCGGTCGCCAATTCGGCATTCGTCGGGACATCATCCACACTGGTTTGACTGGCCCGGCTGCCCACCGTGGCATTGAGCGTGTCGCCCACGATCTTCCCGGCCTGCCCCGCGCTATAACTCCCCGGCAGGGGCGTCGTCCAGGGATCACCGGCACTGCTCGCACTTTGCAAGGCCCCGCCGACGGTACCCGCCGTCGTATGGCCAGCGAGGGGTTGATCCACGAGGGCATCGGTCAACGTATCGCGCTCGCCACTGGTGAGCGTCATGGCATCGCCCGCTTGCGCCGCCGTTTTCGCGGGGTCATAGGCACTGGTCAGCGTCATGGCCGAGCCCACCGCGGCGGGCGAGGCCGGCAGTAAATCGGTTTTGGCTTTAATGGCGGCTACTTCCGTGTCCACGAGCGGATAGACATTGCCCGTCTGGGGGATATGCCCCGTGAGCCCATCTCCCACCAGTTTGCCCGCCTGGCCCGCGCTGTAGCTGCCGGGGAGGAGGGTAGCCCAGGGATCACCCGCACTGCCCGCACTTTGGAGGGCCCCGCCCACCGTGCCCGCGGTCGTATGGCCACTGAGCGCCTGGTCGAGGATGTCGGCGGGAGACGGATCGTTGAGTCCGGTGAGCCCCGTGCCTTTCGCCAGCACAATATTCGTCCCCGCCGTGAGGACCCGCGTGGCCGCCGCCCAGACCGCGCTCACCAGGGCCGTGAGCCCTGCACTGGCGAGGCTGCCCACCGAGCCCGGATAATTGCCGGTGGCTTCGTCCATCTGGATATCGCCATCGCTATTGGTCGTCCCGGCGAGAAACGCCTTACTAGGCAACTTCGCAAACAGCCCGTCCAACTTGGTGCGATCGGCACTCGTAAAATCGACGGCGGTGATATCCACCAGGAGGGAGCTATTGCCATAGATCCGTGTGGCACCTCCCTCAACCACGCTAAAACTCCAGACGAGTTGTTCGAGCGCGTCCCCCACATCGGCGGTATAGATGGCGCGGTAGCGTCCGGTGCTCACGAGCGTCATGGTCGTCGAATCGAGACGACTGCTCCGATCCGTGCCGGCTTGATTGACGAGCGCGATCGTCGGGGCACTATCGGGCACCTCCATGTTGCCGACGGCATCATACAGCAGCAGTTCCACCCGGTAGGTGGTCGTCCCGCTATCGGGCCGCTCGATCACCTCCGGCACGACGCGCACCACGCGGGTGTTGTTTTGGATCGCCACCACCTCGGCGGACGAGGCGACGTTGCCGCCGATATTGAGGTTATCGAGGAAGCCCCCGCGTAAGGCGCTGAGGCGATCAAGCAACGTCGTGGTGCCCGGCGTATCGCCGCCCGCATACGTCGAGAGCCCGGCCTGGATTTTGGTCACGGCGGCCGCGGAAATCTCCGCGCTGCCAATCGCATCGGTCGCAATGGCGCTCGCGTCGATGGCGCCTGCCGCAAACGTGGCGGCCGCGATGCTGCCATTCGCCAGGCTGTAGGCCGTCTTGTCATTGTTGGTCGTGACCGTCACGCCCGCCGTGACGCTGCCCACCGCGCCGACCACATTGCCGCCGACGTTGCCCGTGACGCTCCCCACTGAGCCGCTGAGGTTGCCGGTCACATTCCCCGTGATATTCACGGTCGTGGCCGCGTTCGTGCCCGCAATGAGCAGCCCGTTGCTGGCCCCAGCGACGGCATCCGGCAGGCTATTAATCGTGCCCGTCGGACTCGCTTTGTCGAAAAACTTTTTAAACGCCGCCGCCAACTGGCCGGCCGTTTCGGTGAGTGCGGTGCCCAGAATCTGCGCCAGATTCGCCTTGACGACGCCGCTGGTCACATCGAGCTGCCCCGTACCGGTCCCGGCCTGGAGGATCACGGCCAGATTGTCATCGACCACCGGGACACTCATGGCCAGGACGGCATAGGTGGAGGTGTTGTCGGGAGTCGTCGCCCAGGCACGGCCCACGGTCGCCACCTTGGTACTCCCCACATAGCCCGTAATGACGCGCGTTTGCCCGGCCCCCGTGCCGCCATAGAGTTTGACAATACTGCCCTTGTACAAGTTATCCGTCGCGCTGGCGCCCGCCGCCAGGGTGAGCGTACTACTGGCACCGGCTTGCGCCGTGCCGGAGTGCTGCACCGGCGATTCGAGCGTACTGAGCAGCACACTGGCGCCCAGATCCCGCGCCGTCTGCGTCGTGCCTGCCAGCTTGATGACATCCAGGCGCCCATTGCTATCGACGCTCAGCGCGCGCCAGTTCGTCGGGATCATCTGGAGCCGCTGCGACCCGCCCAGCATATTCGTCGCCCCGGTCCACGCCAGCTCCAACCATTTCGCCGGGCTCGCGGGCACGATGTCATCCCGAATCTGCACTTCATAGGCGCCCGGCTTATTCGTCGCGTCAATTTCCTTGAACCGGATTTTGCCACTGGACGGCTGGGCAAACGTGCGCAAGGTGGTGATCGTTTCCACATTGCTCGCCGCCACCGTATAGGCCGTCACCGCGCCGTTATGCGCCTGAAGCGACAAGATCATGCCGGTACTACTGCTCGTGAGGGCGGTCAGGCCCGCGCCCGTCGTGCTGTGATAGATCCAGATCGTCAGGATCGTACTCGTCGCCCCATAGTCCAGCGTATCATTCGCGAGACTCACTGCCCCCTCCTAAGCCGCGCGCAGACGGCGATTGAAGACGCTGGGGCCCCCGTACACCGTGGGGTGCGTCGCCTGCGGGAGACTGCCCGTGATGGTCCCATTGCCGCTCCCCACGTCCGGCACTTCGGGGCTCGCCGTCCCCAGGATCCGCTGATAATAGATCATAGTGCCCTTCGCCACACGGCGTGGGTGGCCCCCTGCGGCGACAAACGCGAAGTCCGCATCGGCCATCGCCACATCCCCGCCGGCAAATTTCCACAGGACCAGCTCCGACAGTTCGCCATCAAATTGCTGGGTGGTGCTGGCCGGGACGCTGAACGGCGCGCCAAAGGCACCCAGCATATCCTCATAGGCCCCGGTCACATTCGTATGGGCATAGGTCGCCGAGCCAAAGGTCACGGTCTGCGTCGTTTCGAGCACGCCATTGACGTACACATAGATTTTGCTGCCGCCGTAATCGATCCGGGCCCCGAGATGGTAGAGCGTGCCCGTGGAGAGCACCGTGGTGCTAAGCGCTGTTTGGCCCCCATCGCTGGCCTGGCTGCGAGCCGCAATCCGCATCTTGTTGCTCGTGCTGGCGCTATCATAAAAACCAAACGCGAGCGCGGTGGCATTGCCCCCCATCTGCGAGGCGAACGCCTGATTCGTGCCGGCCGTCGCCGTAAAACTCGCGGGTTTCGCCCAGAGCATCACGGCCGCCTGGCTCGCCCCCTGGAGCATGGTCCCAATCGTGTTCTGCCCCAGGTTCATAAAATTACTCGTATTTTTCGTAAACGTGCGCGCCATCGGACTAGACCACCCCAAACTTGGCTGCAATCTGATTGCGCGCGGCCAAGACATGATCCACACTGGCATCGGTCGTCAGTTTCCCCAGCAGCGAATCTAACTCGCCTTTCACATTGGCCCCCTCGCCGCTATTGACGCAAAAGGCGGCATCGATCACGGTGGTATCATTCGAAGGTGTCAACATTTGCACCATCGTCTGCTGAATCGCGACGAGTTGCGCAATGCCCTCCTGGAGCTGGCGCACGCCCTGAAACAAGGCGGCGCCGAGCGGCTTCGTTTGGTCGAGGGGCAGATATTGGGTCGCCATCGGGCATACTCCTTGTAGGGAAACGCCGGCCCGTGCAGGGAGGCACCGGGGGCGGTTGGCTCGTTAGGCACTCGGCTCGTGCGCGGTGTCTTCTGCGTCATGATGTGCACCAGATGGCCAGCCAGGGCCTGCAGTCTCTGTGCGCACCGGTTCAGTAGTTGGCGGCTCAATGGCCGCACGGAACGACTCCCCAAACAACAGCCGGGCGCGGTCTGTAATGGCATCTTCTAACGCGAGCACTACCCCTACATGGATAGGCGTTGGTGGCTCGCTCAGGAGCTGACAGTGCCCAGTCGCCAGATCTATCTCTATGATGTACTGCTTGTCCGCAAACATGCCGGTGAGCCGTTGCATATCGTGTCCTTCTCCGTGACCATACTCTTGCTCTATTGTACCAAGTTTGTTACGTCTTTTCAGAAATCTACCCTGTATCTGTTCGAGGTTTGTTGCATGTTAGGACGGCTCAATCCGCAATTGGAGCCGGCCTTGCCAGGCATTCACTGCGACCCGTTGCAGTTGATAAAATCCCGACCAGTATCGCACGGCATAGCTCGTACTATCGACATCGGTAAACGTGAACGGGAGCGCGCGAAAGTTCACGAGCGGGTTTTTCAGGAAAGCCGCCAGCGCCACATAGTCCGCCTGGGTGATCGCTGCCTCACCGGTATAGTTGAGTGTCAGAAATTCCAGTGGAGGCCGGAGTGTGGCGATCCGCACCACGGCGGCCGCGGTCTGTCCGGTCAGTTGGCCCTCGTCCCCCTCGACGGGTCTCGGCCATTGATCAGCGCGAGATAGCACTACCGTCGTAACGCCGCTCTGCGTAAAGGTGGGGTAGGGCATTCGCGCTCCTAATCAGCCGTCGGACTGACATAGATGTGGGCGGTCCCGCTGCCGTCATCGGCAAACGTCCCCACGCAGGCATACAGTTTGCCGCTCCCAGGCACAAAGCCGACTGCCGTGACTGAACGGCGCGTGTCGCTGAATGGCGTATCGTTGAAATCGACCGCCAGCGCCCAGGTCAGCCCATCATAGGCATAAATCCGAGCGTCACTCGTGCTGGCCGCTGGCGTCACGCCGACGCCGACAATCAGATTACTCCCATCACTGGCCATGCGGCTCATCACCCCATCAGCATGCGTCGGCAGGCTTTCGACCAGCGTCCAGATATCGCCATCCGTCGTGCGATAAATTGACCGGGTGCTGCCTACGGTATACACGGCGGCATAGAGGGCACCCGCATGGACACACAGGTCTGCGCATTGTGAGACGCCTGCTGGGAACGTATGGGCGACGTCCCAGGTGCTGCCATCGGGCGAGGACCACACCTCTGCCCCATCGCTCCCTGAGCGCGAGAGGCCCGCATACAACACGCCGCCAAACTCGACGAGTTGCCGCACCGCGCTATACGACGCATCCCAGGTCTGAACCGTGGTGAACGTGCCCGTCTCCCACGTCGAGAGGATGGGGCCACTGCCCGACACCGCTTCTTGCCCCACATAGATCGCTCCCGCAAACGGCACGATGCACCAGACGACGCGCTGCGTCGCATCGGTCGTGGCAAAATCCCAGGTGGCACCGCTATCGGTCGAAAAATCAATCTCGGTCGGCCCCCCCACCCCGACGCTACTTTCAAAGCCCGCCAGCCAGGTCTCGGCATCGTCATAGATCGCACTCACCGCCCCACCCGCGCCATCAAAAACAACGGTATGGGCTGCGGCACTCGCCCGCCAAATCTGCCATTGCAGATACCCGGCCCCGAAATACCCCTGCCCGCCTAAGAGGCCAAACCCGAGCGCGCCCGACGCCGAGGGGTCGGCGCTCGTGGTATAGCTGAAATGCCAGGCGAGCGGGATGGCGGGGGTCACATGCACGGTAATCGTCGCGGGGAGCGCGGTATGGCCGCTATCATCCTGGATGGTATAGCTGGCGAGCGCATCGCCGGTATAGCCCACATCCGGGGTGAAGGTCACGACGCCACTCCCATCGACGGCAAACGTTCCATGGCCGGTGTCCTCAAAGGTCGTCTGTTGCCCTGGGGTGTCCGGGTCCAGGTCCACGCTCGTGATGTCAATCGTGCCTGGAGCTACCACAGCGTCATTGTCGAGCACAGCAATCACAACGGGGATATTCTCCGTCGTACTCGCCTCGTCAGGATTCGCAAAGACAAATTGCACCGGATCGCCCACCGTAATCGTGATCGTACTGGTATTGGAGACATTGCCATCGGTATCGGCCATCGTATAGGTCAGATGAACGAGGCCCACAAACATGCCCGTAGGGGTAAAGACGGCCACACCCACCAGGCTCACCGCAATGCTTCCCGCCGCGCCAGGGTCTGAGACGAGCCCGGAGGCGACATTCAACGTGGTGTTGGGCGCAGGGGTGACATGGAGCGGTAGCGACTCGCCCACCGGCACGCCTGCCACGGTCGCGAGGGTAATCGGATGGGCCACTGGGCCCCGGTGCTGGACAGGCGCATCAGGGGGCGTCGCATCGCTGAGCGCTTTCGCCACCAACTCCAGCAGCATCGTGCTCGGCGAGAAATGCCAGCCGGTCACTTTCGCATCGACCGTGCCACCACTGGGGAGAATCGTATGCTGCACACTGACCATATCCCCAAGCTGTACCGGGAGGGCATCCAACCAGGTCTGCCACTGGAGGAGATCGGTAAACAGGGTCTGTTGGGCGAGCGCACTCGTGACGGCCGCCTTGGTCGTGAAGTTGTCGAGCAAGAGATCGGCAGGCACCTGCTGCGTTTTGTCGCCGCCACGGGCGTCGACCAGGGCTTGCGCGCTTGCAGTCAACGCCGGGTGATCCAGGTTGGTGCTGGTGGCATTCAGGAACACGACACCGTTTTCAATTTTCGGCGCCTGGAGTGTGGGCGTTTCGAGGTATACAATCCCGTTATAGGGTGTTTGGACGGGGTAGACGTGTGGCCCGGCGGCACTGGCGGTCGCCTTGAAGCTGGTGGGTTGCGCATCGGCAGGACGGCTCACCCGCTGCATGGTGCCTTCGACAATGTTGGCGGCTTCGGTAAACGTGTATGTAGGGCTGCCGGTGCCTTCCTTGGCCAGGACATGCGCGACGTCTTGCGCATCTCTGACAAGCGATGCCTGGGACTGAAGAACTAGATTTTTCATGACGAATTGCGGGTCGAGATTCGCTCCTGGCGTGAGCAAGCTGCGCAGGCGCCAGTTGGTGCGCTGGCCATCAAGGGTTTCCAGGGAGCCTTCGTCCATGATGAGCGTCGGGATCTGCCCATTGAGCGCGCGGATCGCTTCGACGGCGGAGACCCCATTATCGACAAACGGATGTACGCCATCTTCACCGTAACACACGAAGGCATCAAGATAGAGCTGTCCGCTGTCCACGGTGCTGAGTCCCTCGCACTTGAGCTGAATATCCAGCACGCCGTCCAGGGCCACAAAATGCGCGGTGTATTCGCGCAGGGTGTCGGGACTGGGCGTGGCCGGGAGCGGTATCCACTCGCCGCCACTGAGCTGGATACTGAGTGCCGAGGCACTGCCGCCAAAGATGCCGGCGCTGTACCAGAACGACAGCACAAACGACGACGATTCGGGCTGACTGATCGTGCCTGGGAGGGAGAGCGTTACGGAGAACCGGTGATCAGACGGGTTGCTGTTGTCGCTGGTCACCGACAAAGAGGCTTGCCCGCTGTGCACATGGCCACTCCCCGCGCCAAAGTACACAATGGTGACTGCGGCCCCAGTGCCTGACTCGACCCAAAGGGGGGTGCTGGTCCCGTCAAAGTCGCCCAGCCCTGGCGCGGCCAGCAGGTTGAGCCGGGGACGCGGCGAGGCAAAATGGGGAGGGCTGCTCCCGGTCCAGGTGCCCACATAGGTCTGCTGGATCGGATCATCCGGGTTATTGAGGTCCGCCGTGATCACATGCCCCGCCTCAACATCATACTGTACCTGGAGCACGGTCACATCTTTCTCGCCCACCGGCAAGTGATAGGCGAGAAACGGAATCCGGTCCCTAGTAATAAGTGCTTCGTTGTTATCGCGCACACTGTTAAGTTGTGCCACGCCAAACCCTGAGAGATAGGCATGATTCCCCACCGGAAAGAACGGCACACTGAGGAGTTGCCCCAAATAGAGCGGCAGCGTCACGTTCAGGGAATCGTCCGGTATATCGGGAAACGGATTGCTGCCTGTCTCCTGGGTCACCTGCGCAATCAGCTCCCGGATGGTCATGCTCACCGGCGTCTGGTTACGCAACGTGGTCGGGATAGCGCTAAGTCGGATGGTCTCTTGCATGATTTCATAGCGATCCACGACGCCCGTGAAGAGAATCAGGCGCTCAGTGAGCCCCACAAAGCCGATATCAGCCACAATCGGCTGGTGCTGCAACGCGGTGATGGTCTGGTTGAGCCCTTCCGTGTTTACGAGCGCACAGCTCAACTGGCCGAGACGGGCTTCCCCCGTCGTGTCGTCCAGATCGCGGGTTATCGTGCCGATCCCGCCTTGCCGGAGATCGGCAATGAGCAACTCGGCATCGCCGTCGGTCACCGTGGCAAAGGTGCGCCCGAGCTGAGGAAACCGCAGGCGCATCACGGGGCTGTAGCTCCAGGAAAGTCCGGCCAGCGTGGCGCCATGGCCTGCCGCCGTGAGCCAGGCGGCCGTCGGCGTAGGACGCAGCCCGCGGGCGACAAGCGTGTTGCCGGCCTGGGCCTGAGTGAGCGTGGCCGACAGTCCTTGATGCACGCCCGCACTGGCGAGCGTGTTGCCGGCTAGGGTCTGCATCAGGTTGCCGGCTTGCGGAAAGAGCCCGGTACTACTAAGGGTCTGCGCCGCCTGCGTGCTGGTCAGCGTTCCGGTGAGCGCTAGGACTGCCGTACTACTCAGCGTCTGGTCCGCCTGGGTGGCGAGGAGTGAGGCCCCGCCGTACAGCGTACTATTTAGCGTCTGATCGGCTTGGGTGAGTATGGCGGCCCCGGCAATCTCCAGGCCGCCTACCGCACTAAACATCTGTGCATCTTGGGTGAGGCTCGCACTCCCCTGGAGCGCCAGGGTCCCGGTACTACTCAGCGTCTGATCGGCTTGCGTCAGGCTCGCCTCACCCGTCGCTCCGGTACTGGCTTGGCTGGCGAGCGTCTGCGCCTCTTGCGTGCTGACGACCTCTCCCGCACTCGCGATGGGGAGCGGCAGTCGGCGGCGTGCGCCCCGTCGCACCGTGAGTGGTGAGCCGTTCGCTGTCTCCTGATACCAGGCCCGCACGTCGGCCAGACTCATGCCATAGGCATGGAGGGCGACGTCATCGAGGGCGCCCGTATAGAACCCCGTCCACCCTACGGACCCACCCCAGAAGGCGCCGATCCCCAGCGGGACTGCCGGCAGCGTGATGGCCGTCGCTGCCGAGGCGGTAAAGGTGGTCATCACCTCGCCGTCCACATAGCCGACACAGGAGGTCCCCCGCCGGCTAAAGACGGCCTGATGCCACACATTGATCGGAATCGTGCCCGCCGAGGCGCCCTCAAAACTGCCACTATTGGCCAGGCGGAGCCCAATCTGCAGCGCCTGACCATTGAGAATGAGAAACACGCCTGCGGGGTTGCTGTTGGTGGACCATGTGGTATCCGTGAGGCAGACCATACCCTTTTGATTGCTGGTATCGCCACTGCGAAACCAGCAGCTGACCGTCCAATCTTGGAGCGTCCAGGACTGCGTGGCCGCATGGCGGTCATCACTGCCATCATAATTCCATTGTCCCTGCCCGCCGCGCCGTGTGGTCACGAAACTGAGCCCACTCGTGGCAGAGAGTGCCGCCGCCATATTGGTCGGGAGCGCGGTACGCAGGGTGGGGGCGACCAGATTGGGCCAGCGACTGGGGCTGGTCAAGCCTGGCAGAACCAGATAGCGCGCTTGCAGCCGGGCATTGAGCCAGTGCGCGGTAAGCGGGTTGCCGAGATCGACCCACTGACTAGGTGGCAGAAGCATGCGTTAGCCATCCACCGTACAGAGTTGGATATCGACACTGATGGCCTGCCCGCTATTGGCATTATCGACGACGGCACGCAGCCGGACATAGGGAGACAGGTCAAAACTCGGATCGAGCATCTCGGCCTGATCGGTTACCAGCGCACTGTTCGCATGCGCATTGACCACGTTTTCTTCCGGGGTAATCGTCGTCCCGGACAGCGATTTCACGCGCACCAATTCGTAATTACTGGTCGAGGTATCGCCGAGGAACAAGATATCTCCAATGGCGATATTCGTGGCCGAGGTGACGACAAACGTACTGGCGTTGGCACTCACAGCCCCATTGAGTGTCGTATTGACGATACTCGCTCCGACCGCCATGGTGTAGGTAAAAATCGGTATCCAGACGCTGCCGCTGGTTGCCGGGGACACCTCCAAGCGCACCGTGGGCCAGCCTGCCGTAAACGCCGTGCCGGTGCGGCGCCCCAGGCGGATCGCACAGGACGCGCCGCCATGGGAGGCACAGTTGAACGCGGAGGCAATGGCCTGAGCGGTAGAGGCCACATCTTGCCAGGCCAGGAGCGCGGTCTGGACTGTTTTGGTAATGGCCATAGCGCCTCCTGGCTAGGAATTTCCAAAACTAATAGTAAAAATAGTAACCGTGAAACTCTGCCCTGAGGTAAAACTTGTACTATCCACCGTCATATCACCCCCGCCCCCGTTGGCGGTCACCGTGCCCTGGACATGACAGGTCGTATCGCCGCTATCGTAGATGCGAAAATGGCCTGCCGTACCGGTATTATCGGCACTGGTATCTTGCCAGGTGCCCGATTTCGCCTTGCTCCCACTGGACGCCGCCGCCATCCAGTCAGACGGCAGGTTAAGCGTGGCCAGGACCGTCCCGGTATCGGCTGCCGCACAGTTGGCCGGCGGGGAGCCGGTACGGATGCGCATAATGGGGGAGGTGCCAATAACCGTTTCCAGCGCATCCAACTCGGCATTTCTAACTGCGACTGAGAGCTGTAGACTCATAGGGCTAAAACCTCTGCCGGTTCAGTTCTTGTTGAATCGCGGGCGCCAGTTGCCGCGCGATGTCTTCATGGTCCATGCGGGTCAGGGGACTCTGCTGGACATGCACCGTCACGTGGACTTGTGAGCCAAACCGACTGACGCCGCCGGCAGTGGGCTGGGACAGTGTAGGCTGCGTAAACGTGGGGACCTGTTGCGGCGTGATGACGCCCGGCAGCGCGGGCAGGCCACCGCTGAAAGGTCGCATGCCAGTGGCGCCAACGTTGCCGCCGATAAAGCCAGACGAGCGTGCGCCGTCACTGGTGCTGGCGCCAGCACCAGTCAAGCGGCCCGTCTGCCGTAAGCGGTCTACGACATCCGGCGTCAATATTGCCCCTGTGGCTTGGACCCCTGTCGCCTGGGTAATTTGTTGAATGAGCACATCCTGGGCGGCTTGGTTTCCTGCCAATTGCGCAGCGTCCAGTTGCATGCCTAACTGCACAAGCGCATTATTGGTGCCCTGCTGGCTCAGCTTCGCAATCTCCTGCAATACCTCCTGCACCATGGCGGTATTCTGGAGACGCTGATTTTCAGCAAAGCGAGAGCCCAACTCGACCAGCGCGTCTTTATTTTGTGGGGTGAGTGATGGCGGCAGCGACAATGCCGCCCCGCTGGACACATCCCCCGCCAACGGCAGCCGATTCCCCCCGACATCAATGGGCCCCGTCCCCACGCTGGGCGGTCTCAGCGCTGCGGCAATCGTTTTGGACGCTTCCCCTGCGCTCTGCGTCAGTTGCGCAAAGCCCCCCGCCAGGCTGGCCGCGTGCTGGGTGAGCGTGGGCGCCGCCGCGCTGGTGGACTGCACCGCATCGCGCAAGCCCTTCACGGCATCCGTGGAGGCGGTGGCGCTGTCCTGCACGCCCTTGAGCGGCTGGCCCAGGTCGTTGACGCCGAGGCTCTTGAGCTTCCCGGTAATCTGATCAACCCACTCCGTCAGCGCCTTGCGGGTAAACTCCAGCCAGCCCGGTACGGAGACGTTGGGAGAGAATTGCAGGTTTTGCAGCTCGGTGCGGGCCTGGCGGAGTTGGTCAAAGAGGCCCTGCGGCGTCTGGGCGAGTTGCTGCGTAAAGGTGGGATTCCAGTCCATGAGCTTGCGGGTGGCGTCGGACGTCAGGTCCGCCAGCCCCATCGTCCGCTGTAGCTCATCGTCATAGCGCAGCAGGGCTTGTTGGGCTTTGCCATAGCCAGAAGTCACGCTCTCGCCGACATCACCCGCCGCTTTCCCTTGCGCGCGCGCCGCATCCACGGCATGCTGACTGATCAGGCCATACTGAAGCGCGGCGTCTTGCTCAGCCTTCGAAAGATGGCTGGCAAAGTCATTGCCCCACTGGATGGTAGCGGCTGTCACGGCGGCATAGGTCTTGTCGAAGGTGGGGAGGATCGCGCCTGGAATCGTAGAACTGAGTCCAGACAGTGCGCGGTTAATCGTCGTATTGAACTCGTCCACCACGATACGGATATTGCCAAACGCATCCCGAAACGTCTTGTAGATCGTACCGCCGGTGCGCTCGGCAATCGCATTCATGCGCTCCATCTGCTGCTCGAAGCCCTCAGGAAGCCGCTTAAAATCGCCCTCGTTCAGTTCGGTAATAACCTGATGAAAGGCATCTTGGAGTTGCTTGGTGGTGCCTTCCCCCGCGTTCAAAATTTCCTGAAATTGCTGGACGGCCTGCTTGCCAAACTGCTGCGTGACCCCGGTGGACTCAATGCCAAACCGGTTCCAGGCTTCGGCAAGCGCGTTCACGTCTGGTTCAGATTGCTCTCGAATCTCATCATAGACTTTGCGGACGGCGTCGGGGAGCGTCCCGAGACGTTTTTGTACGGCATCCGTAAACTGTTCAGCTCGTGCCAAAAGATCATCATAGGTAAGGGCATTGGAGTTTTTCAGCGTCGTCAAAAAGCCTACGGCAGCATCCACCTGCTTTTGGAGTTGCTCCGTGGGGATAATCTCCCGCCCAGCGAGGCGGGTAATGTCTTTATCCAGCGCATTGGCGGCATCTTGGACGAGTTCGAGCCCGCTTTTCGCCTTGGGCGCTGCCTCGGCCACCTTGGTCACGGACCCCGCGCTTTGTTCCATGGCCTTGGCAAGATCGGCAGCCGTTTGCCCGGCACTCAGTTGGCGTTGCTCCAGTTCAGCGATAGTATGGGCGGCCATATCGAGGGGAGGCGTGATCAGCCCGACTTTCTTGCCGACTGTTTCAAACGTCTCCCCAATGATGGTGCCACTTTTCGTGACCGCTGTCTCAATCCCAAGGACCCCGGTTGCAAACGTCTCCAAGAGGGACGTTGAGGCGTTGCCGACCTGATTCTTGAAAGTCTGCCATGCGACCGTGACGCTTTTGGTGCGCTCTTCCACCGAGGCTTTCGTTGCGCCCGTATTGTCCCGGTAGCGGGCCTCTTCCGCGTTGAGCTTTTGCCAGCCATCATTGACGAGCGACTTGATGAGCCCCAGTCCCTCATCGAGGCCAGGCAGCAAGTGTTGTAAGGCCGTTGCGTTATTGTTCGTCAGTTCTTCGATGACCTTGAGCGCGCCAGCCAAGCCTTGTTGCCCGATCACTTCCCGTAGGTTCACGCCGCGGGCTGCAAATTCATCACTGTTGCGGATCAAGGCCCGGAAGAACTGGCTCACCACTTCCCCCGTCCGTGAACTATCTTTCAGCTCCGTATTGAACAGGGCAAAGATCGCATTGGCATCACGAATGGAGACACCCAACTCTTTGGCTGGCGCCAAAATGTTTGGGAAGACCCGTGCCAGGTCTTGCAGACTGGCGCCACCAATATGCGTGGTTGTTATGAAGTCGTCTGAGACTTTGGTGAGGTCTTTGACTTGATTGCCATAGACCGCTTGCGTTTTGATAAGCAGATTGGTAGTAGAGTTGAGATCGCCAAAGCCGGCAACGTTCAGCTCAGAGGCCGCCTTGAGTGTCTCTAGGGCACGGGTAGGCTCTGTCATCCCCGAGCTGAGGATGTGCTGCAGCGCTGCCGCTTGTGTGGCTGCATCGCCATAGAGCGGCGGGAGGGCTTGCAGCGCGTCATGGTAGGTCTTTTGTAAGGCGGTTTGGCCTGGAATCGTCGCATTGAGTTTACTGAGCGCATCATCAAAACTGAGGAAACGATCAGTGGCAAAACTCACCACTTGCCCAATAGTCTGCACGCCGAGATGCACACCCGTAATAGCGCCAGCCACCTTGAGGGCACTGCCGGCAAACGTATCCAGGGAGGTACTGCCCGCGCTAGTAGAGGAGGAGGCCGATTTGACACTGTCGCTGAGCTTGCTCACTGAAACCGTCGTCTGATCGGCAGCCTGGCCTACTGTCTTGATATCTTGCGCGGCGCTAGTGGCTTCGCTACCCATCCGCTTCAGGGCTTCCGCCGCGCGCCCGGTCACTTCTTGCCCCAGGCTGTTAAAGACTTTGCCCGTGCTATCCGTGGTGGCCGTCAAGCCGGTCAGCGCCTGCTGCGCTTGCTTCGCCGCGTCGGTGAGATCCCCACTGAGCGCTTGCCGGGTCTGGCGCAAGGCGTTGAGCGCGTCGGCATTCTCGACCACGAAGCCGAGGCGTAAGGGTTCAGCCATCGCGCCATCTCCTGCTCGCGCTTTGCGGACGAGACAAGGTATACTCTGACGTCATCATGCCCTGGTGTTCCACAAAGGAGGCTCCCATGATTCGCACATTGCTGCTCGTGCTCTGCCTAGGCTTCACGCTGCCTGCGGCGGCTGATGTCTACAAATGTCTCGACAGTCGAGGCAAGCCGATCTATCAGGATGCCCCGTGTAACGATGCGGCGCCTGTCGTAGAAAGCCTCCCCCCAGGGAGCCTGCCCACCCCGCCAGTGCGGCAGGTCGAACCGAAAGGCCCACCGCCTCCCCCGCCGCCACTCGTGGCCGTCGTGCCAGACGTCCCGCGGCCTCCCACCCACACCCCTCTCGACACTAAGCAGTTCGGGATGCTCACCCTGGGCATGAGCGAAGCCACCGTGCTGGCACGCGTGGGGGAGCCAGATGCCATCACGGATGATGGAACCCAGATTGTCGGGCGGGGCTTTCGCAACGTGAACCTCAAAGAAGTGCACAAATATACCTGGGTGTATTATGGGGACTCGACCACGCTGGATAGCTTTATCCACTTTGCCGATGGCGTCATTATCAGCAAGGAGAAAGTCCAGCGCTAAGCAGCGCTGGTGCTCCTGACGCCGCAAGCATCACGCCAGCGGAGGCATCTGTGCCGCGAGCCGTTCGGCCTGCTGCGCACGCTCCGCCATCTGCAAATAGTCCAATCGCAGAAGCAACATTTCTGCGTCCCATCGACTCAACCGTAGAGGCCGCAGGGTCTGCACCTTCTCCCAGCCGAGCCGCTGCGTTTGGCTGTGTAAGTCCATCGCCACGAGGTCAGCGGCGCTCGTCTGCTCCCCGGGCGATAAGCCATCACTCACCATATAGAAGCACGCCGCTACGCCGCCGCTGTCGCAAGGAACGGACTCTCCTTCGTCGCGGCATTCTCTCCGGCAATCCCAGCAGGTGTACTCGCGTCCGGTGAGGGGGCTGGTGAAGTGCTGGGACCGTTCGACAGCCCGTTCCAGTTTTTTAGCAACGCCTCGGGGGAGGGCGAGAGGATGGCCTGGGCCAGATCTTGCGGCACGGTGAGCGGCATGCGTTCGACCAGCGCTAACACCTGACGCATCTGGGCGAGCCGCGCCTGCTGCTCGGGGAGCAAGGAGACGACGTGCGCCGCCTGGGGCGAAGGCACCAATGCCTGTGTCATGCCAGGCGGGGGCGTCTCCTCTCCCAGGGCGGGCCATGGCACGGGGCCACTGCGGCGATAGTAGTGACGCCACCCGGTCAAGCCCGTGGCAATCACGGCCATGTAGTAGCCATCGTCGTCAAACCGCCCGCGCTCCTGAAAAAGCTGAATCAACAAGCGGCGTTCACTGTAGCGAATGCGGCGATAGAGCAGGACCGTGCGGTCATCGGGCTGGCCTGCGGCTGGCGTAGGGCCCACCGGGTATTCCAGTTCTTCGTCTTCTTGAATCTCCACCATGGGGGGCAAATGGCTTTTCCTTCTCAGTCGAGTAGCGGGTGCTGGCTTTCCTGGTTAATAAGCTCTATCTGTAATGGCCCTAAATGGTTTGGAACAGGGAAAGAAGCTGGTTGCGTCTCTGGCGTCAACAGCGTGGCCTGATGGGTGATCCCTGGCACGGTCGCGCCTTGCACCGGAGACGCCACGTCCGTCAGCACGCACTGGGGAAAGTACAGGTTGTGCTGATAGTGCACGCCCGTACTCCCAATCAACGGCCCGGTCAGCTTCACGTCACCCATGAGCAGCGTCCCCGCCAGCAAGCGCGTGAACTGCGTGTCATTGCGATACCGCGCCAGCCCGAGACTCAGCGTCAGTGTCGAGACGCCCGGCTTCTCATACTCCTCACTGTAGAGCCCCGTCCGTGGCCCAGGACCAGCGCCTAGATGGTTGTCAATCGTCAATTGCCACGTCGAGGGCCGCAGGATATCGCCAGGGCCCAATGGCGTGCTTGTGCTGTAGGCGCCCAGGCGCAATACGCCATGCCGGAATAACACATTAGGACTGCTCATCAGCGTGGTCTGTTGCAACACGGCGGACGTATTCACCACGGAATCTCTGACCCGTCGATAGCCCACCAGGCCCACGGTCACCGTCACGCGCTCCAGGGTGGCCGCTATCGTCAGCGAGCTGACCATGGTGCTGCGGTGCTCCCAGACGCTCACCTGCCGATCCACGGCGGCTGTTCCGCGCCGCACCCGGTAGAGCGGACTCGCCAACTCGCCCCCGGTAAAACCATCTGCCGTGGTCCAGGGAATGACCGTGGAGAGGCCCTGATCCATTTCCAGCAGATGCCGGTAGACCCCACTGCCGAGCGCGGCCGGTTGCAGCACGCCGCTGAGCCGCTTCGCCATATAGCCCATGGCACAGGCCAGGAGCTGCTCAAAGCCCTGATAACGCAACTGACAGGGCCAGGTCTCTGCCGGCTGAATGGCGCGGACATCGGCGCTCTCACGGCCATAGCCTTGCCGGGTGGACCCTGCGGTCACGACCTGGGCCCCTTCCACGGGCTGGACGCTGAGCACGGGGATACGGCGGGTCACCACGACGGGCGCTGCAGCCGGCCAGGTGGGTGTCGCAACCAAGGGCTCGCGTTGCCAGGCGGCGATAGTGCGCAGGCCGTGGGAGATCGTCTCAGCCATGGCCCCAGCCCTTCAACAGATGTGTGCGGGCCTCTCGCTGCGCACGCCACCAGAGGAGATAGGCGGCCAGGGCAGCTAAGGGCGCCGCATCGGCGAGCAGGACCAGGAGAAGGAGGCTCAAGAAGCGCCCCATAGGCCCCTCCTAGGTTTCCGTGATTACTATTGGTTGCTTGAGGACTCTGAGCGTGATCGGTGCCCCAGCCGCTTCCGTCACTAACGTGACCCCTGAAACAACTATCTTAGCTGTGGTGTACGAGACCACGGTCGCAATTTTGTTGTTTTCTGGGTGGGCCGTGAAACCCGTAATTTGTACTTGATCCCCGGCCTGGCAGTACGGCAGCGCGGTGGCACTATCGTTATAGCTGTTATCTCCACTGGCCGCGCTAATCGTACTAGCCGTATAGACCACTAGCCCTTCAGAGGCATGCAGCGTCAACGTAATAGCTCGCACGCCAGGTCCAGGCGTCGTAATCGGTGCCGTCTGGAGGTTCAGCGACTGGAGCAGCACGACTAGCGTATTGGTGCCATTCGTCCAGGTCGCCTGGGCCTGCAGTCCAGTATTGGCCGCTTGCCACGTCTTGAACACGTCGGTCAGATGGCGCGGCACGGCAATGGCGAGCGTATACGTCGGGAAACCATTGTCCAGCGGCTCATCGGCATAAGGGCTATCGATGAAGACCTGATCATGCGGCATGGCCATGGTGAGCGTATACGTGCCTGGCCTGAACGTGTGGTCATCGGTCGTGTTAAGGGCGTTGACCTGATCGCCAATCAGAAATGTCAAATGCCGGTGCAGCAAGTTGCGGTCACTATCCGCCAACTGCTGCAGCACGGCTAAGGTATTTTTGCTGGAATTACGAATCAGCGTTTGGCCAATGATCGTGGCCGTTAAGCGCACATCGGTCAGCGACGAGGCCAGGACAATTTGACTCACCTTGCAGCCGATCGCCGTCTTGACGCTGATTTGCTCATTCACCGCCAGCGTCAAGCCTTTGCCCTTACGTTGCGGAGAGAGCGTGTACTTGCCGGAAGCATAGAGGCCAAAAAACTGCTTGAGCAAGAGCTTCCTGGGGGTATAGCGCAGGTAGCAGGCCACATCCCCTTGCACCCCAATGGTGCCCGGGTCTGGGGGCCGTTCAAACCCACGTCCTTGGAGCGACACATCCCGGTTGAGGGCTTGCACGTCGTCAAGGGTCTCGGAGATCATCGGCAGGCGCTGCGTGGCCGTGGCTTCCACGCCATACCCCCCAACCAGCGTCACGGCGCCCCAACTCGCATTGGTACAGGTCTCTGTCGTGGCTATCGTCGCGCCCGTGCCGTCATCAGTGGTCGAGGTCACCACCACGGACGTCCCTAGCCCTTGCGCGGCACTCACCGGCTCCGTATGGCTGGCATTAATCTGGGCGACCAGGGCCGTCACCGCCGCTTGCGCGGTCTGGCTGGCCGAGACATCGACCAAGATATTCGGACTGGTCACGCCACCAGACACATCAAACTCGTAGACATCGGCGCCAATCGTCACGGTTTGCGCATCGATCACGACGCCCGTAAAGGTCAGCGTGCCCTGGGCCACGCCCTCCTGGCCGGCTCCGAGGATGCCTAGAATCCCCACCCCAAAGGTACTCGCCATATCGTCTCCTCGCGTGCCCTACGGGCTGGTGCGCTCGTTGGCTAACGTGCGACATTCACAGTAGTGCGTTAAGATGGTGGCGCCTAGGATGCGATGTCCGACGGTGCTGAGCTGCATCGGGCCAATAATCTCCGCCCCTTCGCCTGCCGCTTCCACCTGATAGACCCCGCGAAATGTCGCCATGATCCGCTCGATGAGCCCTTGGAACTGCGGGGATGTCATGCTCGGATCATTGACTTCGAGGTAGCCCCTGATCAAGACATGGTGCTGGCGATGCGTCTCTAGGTTCCCAATGTACTGCTCTGGCGTGGCTTCGCGCACGACACTCCAGAAGTGCACCTGGCCGCTCGGTCCCATGGTCGCCGGGATCTGCGCGCCTGGCGTGGCAATCGGGTGATAACTGAGGACGCGCAGCACCCCAGGGACCGCCGCCAGCCGATCGACCACAAACGCGAGCAGCGGCGCCACCGTGTCCTCAGCAGGGGCCTGCACGCTCAGACTGTGCACCGTGGCATCGGCCAGGGTGAGCCCCAGCATGCCGGTACTCATAGGGCCTCCCCGAGACGTTGCGCGGCCCGGTCCACCGCCTGCTGTGCCCGTGCTGGCGCGACCCGCTCCAGGGTCTCTTCGGCCTGGCGAAACATGTGCCTGCCTGTGGTGCCCGGATGATGCACGCGGCGTACCGGATGACGTGCGCCTGGCCAGAACAGCGCCGCCTTGAAGCGCGGCACGATGTCATGCGGCTGCGTATCTTCCTCCACGTAGATGGCGCGCGGATCCTCCGTAAAGATGTGCCCAGCCACCAACGCGGAGGCATCCAGACCCAATGCCACCTGCGCCTCAATACTTTCGCGCATCGGTCCTTCGGGAAGCTGCTGTTGAATCTGCGTGACCAGATCGCCCAAAAGCCGCTCCGTCTCGCTACGCAACTCGTCATACAGGATGGCGCGCGTAGCGGTGTCATCAAAGAGCGCCATAACGGGGAGGGTCAGGGTGACACGAATATTTGTGGGCATACGTTAGCCTACCTGTCTCGCTTGCAAGACCCACCAGGCGGTGCCAGGGCCGCCAGTGGGGGAAATGACCTTCCATCGGGTGGTGTCCTTGCGCCGCACAAACGTATCACAGAGGCTTGGCGTCCACGGCATGTCTTCCACCGCACTTCGTACCCGGTAGTCTCCTGGGAGAATCTCTGGTGTACTCAGCTGGCCGCCACTCCAGGGACTCATGTATACCTGCACCTCATGGGTCGCGATCACCACCCCTGCCGCGGTCGTCACGTCATAGTCGATCCATTCCAGGAGGGTGCCATAGACGCGCTTGCTTACCCGTGCCAGTCGATCCAGTGCCCGCTGCGATAAGAGCCCGTGTCGCCCCATGTCAGCCTCGGACCACGCGGAGTTGGATCGTGGAACGAAAAACCAGATACGGGGCCAAGAGCGCCTGCACAGAAGCCGGCATAGCCGTCGTGAGCGACACGGGCAGTTGCGCCCGAAAATTCACCCGCATATCCCCGACCCAGAGCTGGTCTAATTGGGCCAGGAGCGTCAGATCGCCTACCGGCATCTGCACGAGCAACGCCACGGCATACAGCGCCGTGGCCCGCTTGACATCCGTCGGCACGACCGTATCGGCAATCGCCCGGCCGTAGCGGTCGGTCGCGTCTTCTTGGGGCCAGGGCAGGGCTTGCGTGTCCGTCGTAGGATCACTCTTCCATACCGCCTGCTCTACAATGAGCCGCGTGGCCGTGATGAGTGCCCGCTCCTGGTCAATCGTGCTTGCCTCAGTCCAGTCTTCTGTGTCCAGCTCGGTGCCCAGCAGCGTAAAGGCGTCCGCGACACTACAAAAGCTATTGGATGTGGCCCCACCCGGCGTGGCAATCAGCGTCATCGGCTACTTTTTCTCCCCTGCCGGCACTTTGGGGGCTGGCGCCGCGGTCGCTGGAACTGGTGCTACAGTAGGCGTGGTCGCCTGCGCCATGGCCGGGCTCGGCTGGGCGGAGGCCAGGGACGCCTGGGCGGACACCTCTAGCTCCTGCCGCTCCCCGTGCTGCCGTAGTTCACGTTTCGTAGGCGGACGGTTCTGGAGATTAGGTGGCGCAATCTGCGGCGCGGAGGCCGGGTCCGGTGGCAGATGCAAGGCGGCTTGCTGGCGCTTAAACAAGCGGTCCACCAGATGGACCGGCGGTTTCTCCAGCGTGCCGTCTCCCAGCGTCAGCACCTGGGCACTATAGCTGGCACCGTGGCGTTCGGCATGAGAGGCATAGACGGCCCGAATCTGCCGCGCGTTCTCTGGGGCATAGACCACTTGATCCAACGGGTCTGCATCCGCCGTCGTAAACGTGGCGGGGTCACGAAACACGACGGTCGCTGGGGCTGCCGCGGCGCTCACTTTCTCCCGCGTCTCTTCATCATGGGGACTCACATACGCGACAATCATTGCATGCTCCTTCTGCGACTCTCAGCGCTAGGCTGGGAGATTCATATACTGCTCAATGCCGAGCGCCCGGATGGCTTCCGCTTTCTCCATAGGTGTCATGTCTCCACGGGGCTTCCATGCTCCGTGCGATAAGGTCAGCACTCACTGATGGGCTTCTTTGCGAGAGGCGAGCAACAACGCCATGCAACAACTCCCCACTCCTGTCATAAAGCCCAGGGCAAACCAGAATATCACCGCTGTCTCCTGCTACGGTAAATCATCAATCGAGAGCACGGTCACGCCGACGGCGGTCGCCCAGTCGGCAATGTCGGTATCGGCATCGAGGGCATAGACCACCGTTTCGAGCGGGTCCAGATCGGCCGCTTGCGCCGTAGCCGGAATCCGGTAGGTCACATTGACGCCTACGCCGGCATCCGTTTCAATGAGCGCAATGGCCGCGTCATTGTCCTCATCTTCATAGTCGATATAGGCGACAACGCCCATGGCCGCCTCCTAGTCGCTGTAGATACGAATGCCGGCACACGATTTATTGTCGGTGGCCACTTTATCCCAGTTGGTGCTGGTCACCAGCGCCGCATCGGTCGGGTTCACGCCGCCGGCGGTCATGTCCCACTGGGCCCCCTTCACGCCGACGTTGAAGGCGTACTCCCCCTGCACGCGCATCACGAGGTTTTCCAAGCCGGTGACCAGATCGCTTTCGATGACGCGCTCCTCGGATTCAGTCACGGTCACGGCGTCAGCCACCAGGCCCAGGGTATGGTACTGATTGGGGCTGCCCGTGGTGATGAGGGCGGCCGAGTCGGTGACGACAATCGGCCGCCCCAGGCTCACCGGTGTACCGGTGACGAGCATAAAGCCCCCAACCGTATCGATCTTGTAGTTGGTGATGCCATCACTGAACAGGTCAAAGAACGGCTTGCTGTGCATCAGCCAGCAGACAATCGAGGTGGCTTTATCGCCAAACAGCGCCAGGCCCGCAATCAGTGATGCAAACGACAACACGCCCGCCGTCCCGTCAAAGTTGAGCGCGGTCACGGCGGTAATCGCGGCCCGCACCGCCCGGATGGCACTGTTGAGATAATCGGCTTGAATGTCGGGCGCGGCTTGCTGGCCGAGGAGAAAGGACATGGTGGCCGGGTCTTGCCCGATTTTCCGCCAGGCGTCGAGCGTTTCGGCCACGGGACCGATTTTGCGGTTAATTTTCACCCGCACCAGCTCATCCGTCACCAGGCCGGTATCGGTGGCGGCGGAGACCGACGTAATGTCGCGCCGTGTCACCAGGGCCGAGACTTTTTTGAGGAAACTTTCTTGCTCATAGTTGCCCCGCTTGCGCGCCGAGACAATCCGAATGGCACCCGCCGAGGCCGCATCAAAGGCGCGGATATTCTGTTCCTGCACCTCCGTAAAGCCGCCCCAGAACTGCTCTTCGTAGACTTTCCAATTGGTCGTCGATACCCCGGCTGCCATGCGTGTCCTTTCTCAGCGTGCTGCTAGGCTGGAAGGGCCATAAAGCCCTCAATGCCCAGGTCGCTAATAGACGCAGCTTTCTCGGCTGCGGTCATTTCACTACGGTTCTTCGGTCGTGGCCGCGCGGGGGCCCCACCCCCTTGATGGGCCGCGCCACCGCCTTGATTGCCGGCGCCGTTTTGGGCTGCCCCAAACCAGTGCGGCTTATCGACGCGGCGATCCGTCAACCACTCGGCAATCGTCAGGTCTTCGCCGTTCCGGCCGAAGAGCCGCTCATTGCCGCCATCAAAGGCCGCCAACTTACTGCTCTCGTCTTCCCGAAAGACCCCCATGCCAGCCGAGACCGCGTCGTCAATCGCCTGCTGGATCAGCCCGGCGCGTTGCGCTTCGTTGCGAATGCGGGCGCCGATGCGCTCTTTGGTGAGGTCGGTGCGGAGCCGCTGGATTTGGCTATCGCGCTCGCGCAAGTCCTCATCCGCTTTCCGTTTGGCTTCGTCGGCCTCGGCCCGGAGCCGCTGGTAGCGCTGGGAGGCGGTCTCTTCGTCGCCCTCTTCTTTCTGCCGGCGCTGCTTCAGTTCTTCGACCTGCTGCTTCATGGCCTGGTTTTCCCGCTCCAGCTCCTGGCGCTTGCGCCGTTCCTCCCCCGATTCCTTCCGGGCTGTCACGAGGCGCGGGTCCACATCGGTTTCCAGCGTCCATTTCCCGTTGCGCTCCACATAATGCTCGCGCACCACTTCCGGCAGGTCTTCTAGCTTCTCGGTCGTCAAAGGCAACGCCATCCTTGGTCCTTTCGTGCAGCCAAATCGCTTGGCAGATACCGCAGACTCACTCTGCAAGCCACCAGGATCACCCTGGCAGCCCTGGAACACCCTACGCGGCGGACTCGCTCCGCAACTGCTCCAACGTCAACGCCCGGTGATGTTGATCCACCAGGCGCGAGAGTTTTAACTTCCCCGCCTTCCACAACACGAAGCGACCAGGCCCGAGAATGGCCCGTTGCTCGGTTTCCGGTTGCTGCCGTAACCAATGCGCAAACGTCTGATCCTGCGGCCCCGTTTCGCCCTCGGGCAGGGGACTCAGGATACAGCGGCAATTTCCATGGATCGGCGGTTCCCCCGGCCAGGGACTGCTGCCGTGCAAGGGCTCATGGTTGAGGGTCCACGACTGACCACTCAGGGCGATACAGATGGGACACGCCCTGTTATCGAAGGTCGCGATCCACGCGACCCCGTCCAGCCGTGCGCGATTCGCTTCGGTCAATGCCGTCAGCGTCGCTTGCTGCGCCCGCGCCAGGCTGCCATGCGTCAACGTCTCGGTGTTCCTGGTGGTCGTCGCCTGCACCGCATCGACCTCTTGTAAGAGCCTCGGCAGTCGCTGCTCGTGCAGGACCCCTTGTCGCAGTCGGTCCCCCACCTGCTGTTGCACCGTGGCCGCTTGCCTGGCCCACCAGTCCCGGATCGGCGCGCCAAACACCAGCGCGGCATCGACCACGCGGGTGAGGGCCTGCTGCGTCAGGGTGCGCGTGAACAGGGCCGCTTCGCCTATCGTTTGCAAGAGACGCTGGGTCGCATGCTGCACCCAGTCCGCAATGTCCTGCCGGACGGCCTGATGCGTGGCGGCAATCGCCCCAAACGTCTCATTGGTGAGCTGGGTCACCAGCGCCACCAGCGCTTTGACCCGGCGTAACCGCTCTGGCAAGGTCGGCGGTGCGGTCGGATCATCCACGGCGACTTGGGTGCGGAGACGGCTCCACAACGGGAAGAGCCGGTGCGTAATCCGTTGCTGCTCGCCGGCTTCGAGGCGGGCCAGCGTCACGGCCTGCCCCAGCAGCGCGTTGGTGAGTTTGTCGGTGCGGTCACTCATCACGCATGCCTTAGAATCCTGACTGGATACGCCCACATTTCAAACATTGGCACCCGTCCGCTGGCACGATATAGAAGAGATCGCCCCCGCATGCACAGACCCACCGCACGCCCTTGGGAGGCTCAGTCAACCCCTGGTAAATGGACTTGAACAACCCACAGTGGGGACATTCCAACTCCTCCACCGTCCCGACAGGACTCACAGCGACATAGATATGCCCGCAGTGCAAGCACCGCGCTTCGCCAGTGAGATAGGGGTCTTTGCGCGCAGGGAACGGGAGAATCTGTGCCATGGTTACGCCACCACGCCGTTCTGCTGCGGAGAGGGCAGCTCATCTTCGTGAAGTTTGTTGTATACCATAACTTTATGTTGTATAATCATGCGAAGTGGCAAAGCGTTCGCGACGCTGGCAATCTCATCAATTGCCTGCCACTTCTTCTTCAATGATGCCCTCAAGATGAAAGGGACCCCATGCCAAAAACCCCTGAAGAAAAACGCGCGTACATGATTGCCTACCGGGAAACCAACCGGGAAGCTATTCGACTCCAAAGAGCGAAACATCGCGCGACGCGCTTGGAAGAAACCCGTCTGTACAATGCGCGGTATGCTGCGACGCACACTGAAGAAACGCGGAGAAGAAAGGCCATCTATCACGCTGAGCATCGCGAAGAAAGATCGGCGAAGGCGAAGGCTTGGTATGCGAAGCACCGTGAAGAGTTGCTTGGAACAAAAACTGAGTATTATGCTGCCTATTATGCTGCCCATCGTGAGCAACTGATTGCCAACATGGTGGCATGGCAAAGAGCGAACCCGGAAAAGGTACGCGAGAAAACACAACGCCGACGTGCGCGAAAACTTGCTGTGCCTATTAACGACTTGACGGCTGAGCAATGGGAAGAAATTCAAGCGGCGTACAATTTTCGTTGCGTCTATTGCCCGTCTACCTGTTGGCGATGTCGCAAGAAAACCCACAAACTGACGCAGGACCATATCACGCCGTTTGCCCAGGGTGGCAACCATACCGTGGCGAATGTCGTGCCAGCCTGTAAAAGCTGTAACTGCAAAAAAGGGGCACGAGCTATTCTGTGCCCGGTCCAGCCTTTGCTGTTGACCCTGAGTTAAGACATGGGTCAATGGTATATTATCCTGTGCCATTGAGCCCTCCTGCTGTCGGAGTAACGAGCCGGGCCATGGCAGGAGTAGCACTTTCTATTCTTGCCATCTCTTCTTCCCAGTCCACGCCCGGTTCGGCCATGTCTCCCTGTTGCATGTTCCAATAGAACGTTTCCTGGCTGATATGCCCACTCTGCACGCCCGCCAACAGCGCCGTCAACATCTGCGGCTCCAGCTTCACGGTCACAAAGTTCGTCGGCAAGCTGCACCGGACCCGCGTATCTTCCGCCGTCTGCGCCGCGCCAAACCAGAAAGCGTGCATCCTGAGCAGCCGGGTCAGGCCCGCGCTCAACGCCTGTGCGAGCGCGGCAATAACACTCGTATCCCCGGCTTGCCGCATGCGAAAGGCGCCCAGGGTCTCATTCGTCTCGGGCTGGCCCTCCAAGAGGCGGGCCCCTAAGCTGGCCATTTCCGCCTTATCATCGAGCATGGCTTGCCGGAGCGGCTCCAGCCCATGCCCCTGGAACTCCAGCATACCGATTTTGGCATCGGCTTCCTTCAGAAAAATGGCCATGTCGCTGCCTAACACCAGCTCGGCCAGCGGCTGCCCATCCGGCCCAAGGTCCAGGCTCGGATCATGGCCGGTCACCCAGGGCGTGGGGCTGGCCGTGAGATGCAGGGACCATTCATAGTCCGCACTATGCCGCCAGTAGGACAGGTTGGTATCAGCCAGGTCATTGATCGGGGACAGTTCGACCTGCGACTCCAGATCGTTCACGCCAAAGAAGACAAAGGGGAGAAAAGTGAGCGGTCCGCCCTGCCGCTGGGGGACGACCTGGGTGATCTGCTGGCGTGTGCCGGCACTGGTCACCAGTTCGACCGTTTGTGTATAGATACCGTCTATCAGTTGCAGCGTGCGGATCGTCTCCAGCGGCTCTTGCGTATGCCCATCGGCGCCGAGCACGTAATCACACTCGACTAACTCCACATGGAGTAGTTGCCGTCTCCCCTCCACAATCCCCACCGTCCAGTTGGTGATCTGCTCTGCCGGATAGCCGGCCCAAAAGGGGCGTTGCCCAATACTGTCCATATCCACCAGCACGCCGTAGCGGCCCATCAAGAGTGTTTCCCGGAAGATGAGGCGGGCCAGAGACTGAAGGGACACGCCCGTAGACGTCAGCGTTTCAAGCTGTGCTTCCACCTTGGGCGGCGCGGCCACACTGAGCGGCTGCCGGAAGGCCAGGCCCTCAAAGGCTTGCACCGTGCGCCTGGTCGCCCCAAACCACTTGGGGCGGGTGAGATAGCCCTGGTAGCGCTCATCATCCATGTTGGTCGGCTGTGGCAGATAGCGCGTGGTGCCCCGGAGCAAGGCTTCCCGCCCCGCGTACACATCCCGCAGCTTGCGCCAGGTGGGCGCCATGAGAGTATAGTCGGGGTGGGGAAAGTGCGGAGCCACGGCCATAGCGCTAGTCCTGCCTCCGTCCGTTCTGCATCGCCCGTTGGTGGGCATCCGCCATCAGCCGGGCATGCTCCGCCATCGTCTGGGGACTCGCCGTCGTGGGGCCCATCGGCATAGGCATGGCCATCGCCGGCAGGGAAACACGGACAGGCAGAGAAGTCTGGGTCGTCGTCGCCATAAGAAACCCTCAAGGGTACTGTCTGCTTGAGCTGACAGGGGAATTGAGGGGTGCGCAGCACCAGCCTTGTATCCCTATGCAGACTTTGTTCAATGTTGTAGACAGTCTGTTTAGACTTTGTTTACTGTTCTAGAGTGAACTAATATGCTACACTCTCTTCACTACGGTCCTGAGCGGTCAGGAATAGCTGGTGTCCAGCGCCGTACACCGCTCGTCAAGGATGCGGCTCTTTGAGATTTCAGCTTCGCCGGGTTCCAGAGCAAAGGGCTCTGGGTAAAAGTTGAACCGACGAATGAGAGCAATGCGTGGAACGTCCACGCGGCCAGTCGGGTATATCTCGACTGGCTAGAGCGCCGTGACAGCGCTCAGAAACGGGGAAACCTCTCGGCTCATCAGAGAGCTGGTAACCGTAACCGCCGGAGACTCTTACTCCGGTTTCGATGTTCGAAGCCGCCTGCCTTAGCTGGCGGAGGATGTCACGGCGTTACCCTTTCTTGGCTTTTTTCAGGCCGCGCTTCGCCAAGCGCTTCCGACCAGCCGCAGACGCATTTTTCACAATGGTTGTGGCGATGGCAAAGGCTTTCTCGGGGGAATCGCCCTGCGCCTTCAACGCATCGGCCGCCTTGTTGCGGGCCTTGCGGGCGGTCGTGCCCACGTTCATCGAGACCTTCTTGCGGGCCATGCGTGCCTCCACACACAAAAAAAGCCCCATCGCTGGGCAATCCAGCAATGAGGCTCGGGGTGTCCGGTGGCCTGGGCTCACTCACGCGGAGTGGCAATCTGGGGAAAGAGACAACTGGCCTACGCTAAGTGTGGACGCATGCACCATTTTTGTCAAGCGACTGCGGCGCACGGTCCTCTGGCGGCATGGCGCCATGGCGCCGTAGGATATCGAGCGTCCAATCAAGGCGAGCATGGTTGGCCTTTGCAAGATGATATTGCCTCATATTTTCGGCTGCTTTCTCTCTTGCAAGACAACCACAACTTTGCGTTTTCCCTGAAAGTAATTTACAGGCGGGAACAATTTTGAGAGTTTTTGCTTTACAAACGCACTGGCACAAATAACATGTTTGCCCATGTTTATTTTTTTCTGTTTTTTCAATAACATATAAACGCCCAAAAGTATGATAAAGCAAAGATGTTTTTCTTCTTTGTCCTTTTCCAGGACAGCCACAGCTTTGCGATGTCCTAGTTCTGAGAGATTCCGACGCAACCAAAATCTCACGCCCGCAACGGCCACAACGACATAAATATTGCGCCGCTCCATGCGGTGTTGACTGTCCACGCTCTAGCACAAACCATGCCCCATACCAACGTTGAGTAACAATGTTGGACAAGTTGGAATAAGCGCATCGTTTGCATTGCCGAGAATTTCCAGACAGTAAATTACTCCTCAAGATGGCTGCTTCCTGACCACAGGTACACTGGCATTGCCACCAGGTTTTTTTGAGATGCTTTCCTACCATACGTTGCAGGACAAGCATATTTCCGTATTGTTGTCCTGTTAAGTCTCGATAGTATCCCGGCCCTCTGTATTGCCCACGACTATTGACATAATCACACCCGCAACTCTTCGCTCTGCCCTCTAGCAATGCCGCCTCATGGATCTCCGCCTGCTGATTACAGGCGCACTGGCAGACCCAGAATTGTCCATGCTTCGTCTTCTTCCCCTTGCCCAAGACCAGGTACTGGCCAAACGACTGGAAGCGGAGATCGAGCACACTAGGCGTCTTTAGTGTTCGTGCCATACCTCGCGCCCTTCTCTCTGACACACGGCAGGACACTCCTGCAATGGTTGCCCCGCTTTCAGCGTCAGCAGCACCTCGGCCTTCCCGATCACGCCCCCATGCTTATACAGGGTCACGACACAACTGGGGAACTGCGCTTGCACCTGGCAGAGCTGCTGCCAGAGGTCAGCGGCGATGGGGAGACTCATACGCGGAACTTCCGGGTCTGCATGGGGCTGCCCATGGGTGGCGCAAACGTACACCCGAGCCCATCGGCCAAGTCTGGACTATGCCTCAGCCGCTTTTTCATGCCGTCCTTGTCCTCAACCACGATATGCCCTTCACTATCCAGCCCATACTTCACGCTGGCCAGCTCCCCAGCCAAATCCTCGCAGGCTATCGGGTCCTCAGCGCAAAACACGGGGGCCTCATCGCGTAACCATCGGGCTAACTCTAGCCACAAATAGTCCCGAAGCAAGCGCGGCTTGGGCTCGCCTGGCTTAGGCACTGGCGCTTTCTGGGCGACGTTCACGGCGACGACATCACACGTAATTCCGCCCTGGCGTCGCAACTCCGCCAGCCGATCATAGACCCCCGCGCCCAGACCAATGACATCGACGTCAATCTCTTCGACCCGCCAGACTTCGAGCACCGCGACGATACAGCCCACGGTCACCATGGTATCTTGCTTGGCGTAGACTTTGATGTGCTCCACTAGGCGCCCATGCCGCAACACCAATGCTGTACGATCACTCCCCATGCGCGCCACATCGACGCCCAAGCGCCGCTTGCCTTCCCCCGCGACACGCTCTCGTGTTAAGCAGGGCTCCGTCAGCTCCAGCGAGATCAGCACATCGTCTTCTTGTTTGGGGAATTCGCCATCGGCCCGCACCCGCACGACGTTGGAGCCTTCCCCCCATTTTCTGACGAGGCGTTCCCGGTAGCCTGGCGCCACCAGTGGCGAATCCTGGGAGCGAAAATGCAGCGAGGTATAATCAGCACGGCTCTGGTGATGTGAGGCATGAAACGTGCCGCTTGTCCGCGTCGGGTTTCCCAGCATGAGCGACCGGGCATCCGGCGTCGAGAGGGCCCCTTCTGCCGTCTCAAAGATCGGCTCAGGGATGCCGGGCGCTTCGTCCATCACGTACAGAATATGGGTCGCATGCTGCCCCTGCAGGGCATCCGGGTTCTCTTTCCGTGCCGTCCGGGCAAGTGCGGCCCAGTCACGGGCCTGCGGATCATAGAGGCTATCCGTGGTCAGCTTGAAGAGCCGCGACAGCCACAAGCGAGGATGATCCCCGCGTTGCTGGCTGAGTTCGTCCGCGTGGCGTTTCCATTTCGCGAGTTCGCCCCAGAGAATATCGCGGAGCTGATGGGCGGAGGGCGCAGTACAGGGGACACGGGCAAAGTCGTGGGTCTCCATGAACCAATAGATACACCATGACGCCGCCCCGGACTTCCCGATCCCATGGCCAGCTCTCACCGTCACTTTGGCGCCAGGTGGCGCAATCGCATCAAGAATCTTGGCTTGCTGCCAGGTGGGTTCGATGCCAAACCGTTGGCGCACATAGAGTCGTGGACTATCGCGCCAATGTTCCCGGAGTTGGATATACGTCTGCAAGGCTGTTTTGTAGGGGGCACTGAGTGGCCGCGTGAGAGGCATAGCTTATGCCTCAGCCAAAGACTGTGAGACAGGAGAGAGAGGGACAGGAAGTTGTCGTGCTTGTTCAAGTAACAAAGCCATTCCCATCCCGGCTTCTTTTAAGGCTTCGGTGTCCATCGAGAGCCCCAAGACCGCACATCGCTGCTTAATACAGGTCAGCACCCCATCAAGAAAACGCGGGTCCCCGTACTGATTCTCGCGCCGCCGACTGCGCTTCCGACTCGGCTTCTCGCCGCGAGTTACCTCGGCCAACGTGACGATATGGGCCTGCTTACTCGCTTCCCATCCCTGCCAGTATTCCCGTTCAGCCCGGTCGATCTTGGCGAGTTCTTCCGCCTTGGCCGCGTCAAAGTCTCTGAGCGAGGAGGTCAGCCATTGCTGCCGCAACACCGCCAGGTCGGCACTGACTTGCTGCTGGCTACACCCGACCATTTGCGCTATCTCGGACTGATAGCGTCCGGCAAGATAGTACGAAGCCACCTCATGCCGTCGTGCTAAGACTACCTCTTGTTTCTGCTGAGGCATACCACAATACTTTGTACCACAATCACCCCACTAGCCAGGAGACGCCCCCATCACTTCTCTCCGTTTCTGTAATGATACTCACGTTTGTGTTGGATAACAAGACGCCCAGTCACCTATTCGTCTACCACCAGGCAGCCATGGCAGGGAGCGGCTTATGAAGCATGCTCTATTGCCGCACGCAAATGCTCTGCAGCGTCACGATAGGCGTGCAACGCGACTGGGACATAGGGCACCATCGGAAAGTGCCGGACTATCCACGCGGCTTCGTGCTCTAAGGCATCTATCTGCCGCAAGACCTGCTGGTACGCCTCTTCGAGTTCTGGCCTATGCAGCAACGCAAGCGATTTCCCGCGCCATAACGCCCTATCAAGATCCATACGCATCTCCTTCGTCACTGGAATGCTCCCGATGCTCCCTAACCACGCGCGCCGCTACGCATCCCATCGGCGCGACAGCGAGGCAAGACGCCCAGTCAACTATTCTCCCGTGATCGCCCAATACCACCGCAGTGCCTGGATCGGTGCCACCAGTCCCGCCCACTGGGCATACGCCTGGGCAATATCCAGCAGGCACTCATAATACAGCCACGGCATCCTGATGGCTTCTCGCATGCTATACTCTCCTCAGCCTCCTGCCCTGACACGCACGAGGCGTCCATGGTGCATGGCGGACCAGTCACGCACTGGCCCGCCCTCTGGTGTCCTTCTGGGGACTCTGTGCCTTAGCGTTGCATCTCACGCACCAGCGCGGTCTGCTTGTCTCCTGCATGCCAGGGACTAAACCCCAGCACCTGACGAAACGCGGCTTCGATTTCGGCTAACCCGTCGTCGGCTTTCAGCTCGTCCACGCGGTACATGGCGCACACCCCGTGACTCGCGCGGCAGCAGAGTGTATACAGCCCAGCGTCTTCCGTGTACCCGGCCACGGTCAGGGGGATGCTGTGGCGGTGATAGAGGGCCATAGGCGTCTCCTTGGGGGGGCCTCTCGGCCCCGGTTATCAGGCTTCTCGGACTTCCGTGCCCGGATTGGCACGCTCGACCGCGGCAAAGATCTCCTGATACGTGGCATACCACCGCTGCCTGGGCTTTTTAGCGGTATCATCTACCGTGTCCAGCCGATAGGGACGGTTGCCCTCACGGCGGCCATGGTAGCTGGAGGTAATATCGACATAACGGCGTTTTTGCTCTGCCATCGTCGTGCTCCTCGTAGGGCCTCTCGGCCCCGGTGCGTGTTAGGCGGTCAACCGTTGAAAATAGCATACCGACAGTCTGTGCTTGCATGGCCAGGTCGCTAACCCCTGGTCGATGTGGCGCTGCCAGTCTGGACAAGTGCATTTGCGCCCACTCACCGTGTACGTTGCTTCCCGATCACTCTGACTTTTCACCAGATAACTCCCATCGGCCTGGGGCTCCACATCCCCATTGAGGATAATCCACGCGGCTTTCATCAGCCGGTCCGCCTGCTCCTGATTCCCCGTACGGCTCGCGATATCCAGCCCCTGCGCGATCATCTGCCCCAGCTTGGCTGTCCGGCTGGCGGGCTCCCGCGTGGCCACCGGGGCAGGGGCGGGCGTCTCGTCCACCGGGGCCGCCTCTCGGATCGTCATGGGCTCGAGGGCGACTGCCGCCGGCTGCCGCATCGCGTAAAACAGCGTCTTGGCATCCGTACCCGTCTCGACCGCTCCCGGCTGCGTCGTCTGCGAGCACGCCCGCACCAGCGCCTGATCGGTGGGCAGCGGGTCGCTGGGGTCAATGTACCCGGCCAGCACCAGCTCGGGATGATCGCGACGCACAAACACCGAGCGCCCGTCACTGTCCCGCTGAAACTCCACCGTCACGCTATCCCCCCAGGGCTGTCGCACGACGCCGGCATAGGGCCCGAGGTGGGCGCGGTACCAGGGATAGGCGGCCCGATGCGCCGCGGCATACTGTGTTTGGTGCTGGACTTTGGTGGCGCCTTGCGCGTAAGATACCATGATGTTTCTGCCTTCTAAAACGGGGTGGAAGCTGGGTGGCGCGGTGGCTAACTTGCCGGTTGAGCACCGCGCCTTTCTTATGTTTATATTCTATCCCTATTCGTATAGAGAGTCAAGAGTGATTTTTGTGTATTGTATAAAATTATCCTGTTTTGTATACTCTATCCTAAGAGGAGGTTGCTATGACGCTTGGAGAGAAAATCCATCTGTTGCGTCGGCGTCTCGGCTGGACTCAGCGCGAGCTTGGACAGTTCGCCCAGGTGAACGCCAATACGATTGCCCGACTCGAGCGTGATGAGATCCGGGACCCTGGGAGCCAGCTTGTCTTACGGCTGGCCCGTGCGCTGGAGACCTCAACCGATTACTTATTAGGAAGGGATGATCCAGTAGAAGGCAGCGAGATCGAGGCCGCCGTCGCGTCCTAGTTTGCGAGGCCGGGAACGCGACGGCAGGTGTCCCTCTACGTCAAAAACGCAAAGAGAACGGGAGTGTTATGCCACACGTGCGCCAAAAGTACAAGACCATGCACGAGGAATGCCCACTGCATCCTGACAAAGCATGGCGCTGGCTCCCAGGGTTTGAAGACCGCCTTATGGTGTCTTCTTGCGGGGATATCCGCATGCACAAATCCTATGGCGGACAGGGGGAATATGTCTGTGATCCGCCACGGATTCTCTGCCAGACTTATCAAAAAAATCGCTACAAGAGTATCCAAATACAAACACAACGGACTCGCTGTCGCTTTTATGTCCATCGGCTTGTTTTATTTACGTTTTGCCCTGATCCTGCGCCTGGCATGGAAGTGGCCCATCTTGATGGGACGCGCGACAATAATCATTTAAGCAATCTACGGTGGGTGACAAGAAAGGAAAATGCGCTCCATCGGCACCAACACGGAACATGTCCCTGCCATCTAGAGCGCGCAAACGTAGAACAACTACGGCAACGAAGCCAGTACTACCGACATAGTACACCCACTAATGCAAAGCTGACCCCTCGTGTGGTACTTGCCGTTCGTAAAGCCGTTGCGAATGGCGAACGGCAAGCCAGTGTTGCACGTCGGCTCCATCTCAATCGACGGACAGTGAGCGATATCGTTTTACGCAAAATTTGGGTTCATCTTCCGTAGGCATCCCATGGCCGCCTTATGTTGACTCTAAAAATAAGGCGGCCATGCGTTCGACAATCTGCCCCATATGGCTAGTAGTTAAATGACTATATTTTTTTGTCATGCTGATATTTTTGTGCCCGAGAATCTCGGCAATTTCTCGCAAATCTGCGCCAGACATCGCCAAATACGACGCCGCACTGTGCCGCAGATCATGATAGCGAAAGTCCTGCAGTCCCGCGTTCCGACAGGCCACCCGCCAGGCGCCATCGACCGACAGGGGGAAATCGCCCATGCCAGGGAAGACCCACTCGACATCGTTGCGTCTGCGCTCCCGCCACACCTTCAGGCAGTCTTGCGTAATCCGTGGCAGGGGCACGGGCCGTGCCTCACCATTCTTGGTATCCCGGAGCTGGAGCTGTCCCCTTGTAAAGTCGATATCGGGCCAGCGCAGCCCCTGAACTTCGCCGCGGCGCATGCCGGTCGTGAGCGCGAGCAGCACCATGGGGTACAGGGCGCGCTGTTTGCTGGCCTTGCAGGCATCGAGCAAGCGCCGTCGTTCGTCATCGGAGAGAAACCGGGTCCGCCCTTTCGGACTGGGCGGCTGCGACACTTTGTCCAGCGGATTGTCTCGCAGCCATTCGTAGTGCTTGACCGCCACATTGAGGACGACATGCAACGTGCCCATGTACCGCCTCACGGTGCCAGGGGCATAGCGCGTGAGCAGGGTGCCCTTCCAGGAGCGGAGCAGGACCGGGGTCAACTCCGTCAGCTTGTAGTGCCCCAGCTCCCGGTGGAGCCACCGGAACAGATGTTCCTGCTGGTAGCGGGTCCTCGGACTTTTGGCCGGGAGATACTCGGCCGCATAGGCTGTCAGGAGTTCGTCAACCGTATAAGGAAAGGGCAAGGGTGGAGTCGCATTCATACAGCCACCAGGATGTAAAGGACAATAATAGTCAGGCATGTTGGTCCTTACTCTAGATGGTTGCTGAAAATTTCACAATGATGTGCCATACATTTTTTCTTGATGCTTATATGTAAGTTCATGGGAATATAACGAAAATGAGAAGATGCCTGCTAGTTGTGTACTGGACACTTAAAAAAGAAGAGAAGCAATAACGAGGAGAAGAAGTGATACACAAGGGTAGTTGCCTTTTCTGACAGTTGATCTCATATCCCCGTAACAGTACTACGCGATATCACACAGAAGCACTAATCAGAACTGTTATGACTAAGAAAGAAAAGCAATGTCAGAAGATAGCGGCTTCGTTATAGATGGTTTATGCTCTCGCAAAGGCGTCGTCCAACTCTGCCTGAAACCGTTGCATGAGGCGTTGCTTCAAGGCATTGTCGCGTTCACGGTCTATCGCACGCTCACAGGTCGTCGGTTGCACACCCGCCAATTCCAGTAAATCGATCCGTAGAATCTCGGCAATCCGCACCGCTTCTTCCAGGGTCACCTTGCGTGCGCCGTGTTCAATGCGACTGATCGACGTGGACGGAATGTCGGCATACTTCGCCAGCTCATCCTGGGTAATGCCGAGCGCTTCACGGTAGCGCCTGATCCGCTCTCCATAGGCCATAGAGCTTCTCCTCTCTCTTAATTGCAATCTCAAGAGGTATTATAGTTTTCGCTTGCAGTTTTTGCAAGACATCCTCTCGATTTGCCCATCTGCGGTGTTGTAAAATTCACAAGTATAATTTACAATGTTGTATGTTCAGCTTGCGAATTTGAGAGGAGCGTATGCTATGTCGGTCGTTCGGACGAAGAGGGAAGCAGCAGGGCTTGGGCAAGAGGAACTTGCCAAGATTGCTAAGATCAGCGTCTTCAAACTCAACCGTATCGAGCGCGGCAGGCAACCGCTCCAGGTCGAAGACGCGATTGACCTCGCGCGGGCGCTGAAGTGTGATCCCATAGAACTCCTGCCGCAATTACAAGAAGCGTCCAGTCTGGCACAGATAGCCACCGCCCCAGAGGAGCCCGCTGTCCATGTCGGCTGAGATTATCCCATTTCAATTTCATAGACAGGACGTTCCAGCGATCCGGGACCAAGATGGAAACCCTTGGTGGAAGGCTGCGGATGTCTGCCAGCAGTGTGACCTCAAGAATGTCTCGAAGGCGTGTGAGCGCTTAGATGCTGACGAAAAAGCCGTCATCACTTTAAATGATAGCGCCGGACGTCCCAGACGAGGCAGCCCCCCGCAGAAAGGAGCCCCCATGCTGACCTGGATGACCCTGGTGACCTGGATGACCCTGGGCCTTCTGGCCGCTGTCGTCACCAAACTCGCCTACGACCTGCACCAGCTCAAAGTGGTGGTGGGCTGGCTGCTGGAGCACGACGAGGCGACGGTCGAACTCCTAGAGGAGGTGACTGATGCCGACTGACCTGCACGCGGTCAACGTCGTCTGCGACGAAGGCACCGCGTTTCTCCATCGCCATCCTGAGTTGAACGACACTCAAAAGAGTGTCGGGGGACTGTGCTACGGCCTCCTCCGCGCCGTGGCCGAGTGCCCCGACTGCCCTGGCGTCTTTCGCGTGAGCCCGGACGGCTGGCAGACGCTGGTCTGTCGGCAGTGTCGTGGGGTATGGGTACACCAGCCCGAGGCCCCAGCGCCTGCCCCACCACAGAAAGGAAAACGCCGTGCACAGTAACCATGCGCACCTGGCCGTCTGCGCCATCTGCCGCCAAGCCCAGAAAGCCGCCTACCTGCGCACCCTGGCCACCGCCATCGACCACGTCACCTGGCAGATCCTGGTGCTGGCGGAGGCGTTGGTGCTGGCACACACGGAGCCCGAGGCGCCATAACCGTCATCCCCTCCCCCTGCGCATCGCCGCCCGGTGACCGGAGGCTGCAACGCCGACCGGTCCGCTGATGTGACCGTGTGCCGCAGCGGAGGAAGCCAGGCGAAGGCCCCCCGTGGAGGGCGGGCCTGTGGGGGGAGGGAACCACGAGAGAGGAGCACCCCATGCACGACACGACGGAGACCCCCATCACGCCGGCGGTGTTAGCGTTCTGCCGCGCGCACCGCACCTTCTTTCCCCTGAGCCAGGCCTGCCCGCAATGCACGCACCACCCCGAGCAGCTCACGCCGGTGGGCACGCTGCTGCTGGGGGTGTGCGTGGGGCTGGTGGTAGCGTATGTGCTGCTGCAAGGGCTGCTGGGGCCGGGGCATGGCCCCTGGGGCTGGTGGTAGCCATGGGCTGGTGGAATGAACAGCCACGCGGCAAGACCCCCACCCAACGGGAGGCCGCCAGGCACGCCGAGGCCCGGAAACGGGAGGCCGCCAGGCACGCCGAGGCCCGGAAACGGGAGGCCCGCCGGCTGGCGCCGGGACCGAACCTGATCGCCCACTGCCAGGCGTTTCGCCCGATCACGGCGCTGCCCTGGCAGTGCCCGGTGTGCCAGGCGGTGGTGGGGGAGGAACAGACAGAATGACGCGCTGGGAACAATGCTACGCAGATTTTGCTCTACTACGAACCTTGTATGCCATAGATTCGTGTAACCATGGACGGATTAATTCACGAAAACACCGTTTTGAGCGAGCACTCATCCAAAGGCGTCCTTTCTTTTCCCAGGCATCTAGTCCCCAGCCTGCAAAGCGGTTGGCCGCCTTCGCCACTTGCGTTGGCGAAAAAGAGACCGTGCAGATACTCAAGGTGCTGCCGTTACTGAGGCCACCATCATCCATAAACCAAAAAGCCAAGGCACAAGGAGTCAGACGTTGAATAGCGTCGTCAGTCAACTCTTTCTTCCCTGCCACATACAACGATTCACGCAAGAGACTCAACCACCAATGGCATTGCGTATGAAAACGATGGGTCTCATACGTATGCCCGTACCTGGCATCATACCGTCGGTGAATGTCAATACCGGACGCAAACGGCGCCAGCAAGCCTCTTTTGTATTCCAGATAGGCCACTTGCTTCACGCTATGCCCCACTTGAAAAAATGCATTGCCTGTCCCGATAACTGGCAACGACGCATCACCCAAGACCGACCCAAGGACCACGGCTTGCTGCACCTCCGTCAAAGGGGGCAAGGTCATGGTTGCTTGGAATCGCGGGTGAGCATCGCGCGTCACATAGGCGTGCTTATAGGCTCCTTCACACGCATCAGAACAAAAAACCCATTTTCTATCCAAGGTATAACGCTCCCGGTACACCAACGTCTGGCACCAAGAACATGGCCGATTTTTCCCAGATTTCCGACACGCCATAGAACAGTATTTTGCCGTTTGTGCAAGTCCATACACGACAGAAAACACGGTACCGCAAGCCTGACATGGCAAGAAATGGCGCGGACGAGCCTTGTCATAACACAGACGCGAACAATATTTTGCCGTCAAGGCCCGCTTCTGGGACACAAGGAACGACGTAGAGCATGTATGACATATTATAGTTTGCATATGGCTACTATAGCACAAGAGCTAATTTAGAGTATATGAAAAATAACATGACCTATAACCACAAGGAAACTGAGGTGAGCACAGGCCCTCTCCGGTGGCAATCGTGCTACCAGGAGAGCTGGAACGAGTTGATCGTTCCCGACGCCTTTGCTCACCCTTGACGTGCGAAATTCAGCCGCGCGCTGATTCATCGCATCTATCGCCACCTGCTGGAGCAGGGGTATCTTCAGAAGGGCGATACCGTGCTGGACCCCTTCGCCGGCGTCTGCCTCGGGGCACTCGATGCGATGACCTACGGGCTGTCCTGGGTAGGGTGTGAATTGGAGCCCAGATTTCACGCACTTGGGCTGGCCAATCTCGCCAAATGGCGCCAGGAGTATGGCTTCACGGGCGCCACCGTGCTCCAGGGCGACTCGCGCTGTCTCCGGGCCGTACTGGCGGGGGCGGGCGTGCAGGGCTGCATAGGGAGTCCACCGTATGAGGGAAGTCTGCAAGGGGATGATGTTCGTGATTTCTCTCCAGAAAAACTCCAAGAAGCACAGGCAGCAGGGACGGCACTGAAACGGGCAAGATGGGGAGTCAATAGCGGCTCAACCCAAACGCTCAGTGGTAAAGGCTACGGCACGACCCCGGGCCAACTGGGCACGATGAAAGCTGGCCCCCAAGGCATCGTCTCCTCCCCGCCCTACGCCGGCGCGGGCGCCCTCCTGGGCACCCATAACGGCCTCGACTACAGCAAGTCCCAACCGGGCACCGGGACGCGCAGGACACCGGCCCGGAATGCCATCGGCGAAGGGGGCTACGGCACCACGCCTGGGCAACTGGGCGCGATGCCGGCGGGCGTGGTCGGAAGTCCCCCGTTTAGTGAATCGCTGAGCGGAAAAGGCGCGTGTCCAAGCCATAGGCCGGACGGCAGCTCTTTTGGGCAAGGCCGGTCTATTGACCTTGCCACCTACGGCACCACGCCCGGCCAACTCGGCGCGCTGCCGGCGGGGGTGGTGGGGAGTCCGCCGTTTCAAGATGCGAATCCCAAGATGAACGGCACGCAGGGGAAGGGCACCTACGCTGGAACCGACCTGTCCCAGGGCATGAATCGCTTAAAAGATGACTATGCCGGATGGGAGACTAAAGAGAATCTCGGCAACACGTCTGGCAATACCTTCTGGTCGGCAGCGGCGCAAATCCTCCAGGAGCTGTGGCACCTGCTGCCGCCGGGCGCGCCAGCCGTGTGGGTGCTGAAAGCGTATGTGTCCAAGGGCAAAATCGTCGATTTTCCCCGCCAGTGGGAGGCGCTGTGTCACCAGTGCGGCTTCGAGACGGCGGAATGGATCGAGGCATCCTTGCTGTCGGATTGCGGAGTACAAGAAACCTTGTTTGGTGACGCAGAACACATCACCGTAGCCAAGAAAAGTTTTTTCAGACGTTTGGCAGAGCGGAAGGGGTCCCCGCGTATTGATGCAGAAATCGTCCTTATAACACTCCGAGGTGCCACGCCATGACCATGCACTACTGTGCCACCCACGGCCAAATTCTGCAGCCCGCATCCCTCGCCCACCTCAGCCGCCATGGCCGCCTCACACCGATTACCCCCGCCCACTGGCGCCCGATCGCCCTGGGCATCCTCCAGCACGCCGCCGCATGGGCCACCGCCGGCCAGTGTGCGCTGCCGGTGGAGGTGGTGGCCTGCGATGTGTGTGCAGCAGAAAGGAGTGCCTGATGGTGATGGACGGCCCGGCCTTTCTCGTCCAGGCCCGGCGGTACGTCGCGCGGCGGGGCATCGTGGGGGCCCTCGCGGAGGATCTCGTGCAAACGATGGCCCTGGACCGGCTCCAGACGCCGCACCGCACGCCCAGTCTGCGCATCAGTTATCTGCATGCCTGTGACACGGTCGGCGGGCGCCAGGCCCGGCTGCCGGCGCCGCCGGCTGCGGTGACCCAGCGGCACGACCCCCGGCCGCTCGCGGCGCTGCTGGCCCTCCTCCCCCCGCAGGGGCTTGATCGGGTGCTTTTTCTGCTCTGGAGCCTGTACGGCTTCAGTCAGACGGAGCTGGCCTGGCTCTGTGGGATGTCCAAAGGCGGCGTGGATACCCTGCTCCGCCGCGTCCGCATGGCAGCCAAAGAAAGGGCACAGGGATGACGCTTATTGCCAAACAAGGCCGGGGCTACTACGCCACCAGCCGCACGTATCTCATCCAGGATAAAGCCGCCCTGGCGCAGCTCCAGCAGCGCTATGCAGCGATGGTGGGGGTCAGGACGCCTCGCCATCCCTGGACGCAGGCAGAAACTGTAGAACTAGGCAGACTCTATCAGCAGGCGTATGGCCTCTTGCCTACCTCGAACCGCTGTCGCGCCGAGTTGAATATGCCGGACGCCACCGTGATTCGGCGGCTCTGGGGGACGTTTGCGCGCTGGCAGCAGGCGCTGGAGGGCGAGACGCATGCCACGCCCTGACCATGTGCGCCAGGAGGCCCGGTCCATCACGATCCAGGCATCCACCTATAAAGACGCCCGCGCGGCCCTCAAGCGCCTACTGGACGTAGAACGGCGGTAGGGCCAAACCAGATGGAGGCGGCGTGGGCGACAGAGAACCTGGCACGGGCGACAGAGCAGAAGGGTAATCTATGACGACGCTTGATGAACATCGAAAGCATCTTCAACGCTTTGAAGTCGATCGCTTACTCAAACTGCTTGCGCTTGAAGCGGACAAACAGTTTGATGGACAGTATTCCATTTTTCATACATCCCGTGGGTATCTCGTCATTTTTGGGCTTCCACCAGAAGGCTATGATATCGCACTTGATACCTATCCGTATTATCCCTCACTGAAAGAAGCAATTATTGCTGAATTAGTCCTTGAGCGTTCCTTTCGGTTTTTTGCCACACGCCAACGGGGTATCCATAAAGAGACGCTACATCGGCTGATTGAAGAGTTTTTGTGGACGTTCGATCTCGTCTTTGATGGGGATTGGGACTTTACCCAATTAATGCTTGAGAACCGTGACAGCATCGGCTGCTACATCAATCCAGCGCATGGCACATTTTTGCAACCAGATGTCATAGACGAAAGCAACAACTGGGGGAACCGTGGGCATCTCTTGGCCGCCTATCGTGCATTGTGCACCCATTTGCATTGGCAGACGGGGGGCGAAGGCTTCTACTACTCCCGCGCCGCACACGAGGTGACCCCATGACCTGCCCGCACGTCTCCCTGCCCACCGGCCTCGTTCCCCTGCAGGGCCCCACCGGGGGGCAGGGCGTGCCCGGGGGCGGGGCACCGGGAGGGCGGCGGGGGCAGGGGTGAGGGGAGTTAGCAAGGAGAAGGAACTACTTTCTTCTTCGCTACCTTTCTCTTTTTTGGCGTAGAGATATCACGCGCGACCGCCTTTTCGAGAAGGCGCACAAGATGCGTATTAATGGGACGCCCTAATGTTTCCGCCTGTTCACGAATCACGGCCATTAACCGCTGAGGGACACGCAACACGAAGCGTTCGTAGTCAGCCGCTGGTGTTTTTGGCCGTGGCATCGGTGGCAACTCCTTATTAGTCAAGTAATTGCTTGGTATATTTCTTGACATCAAAAAACATCATATATATAATGCTATTTAGCGTTAAGTTATAGCAAATAACAGCAGAAAATGCAAAAGGACCGCGCATGTTGCCAGCCGTAACCCCCGACATCCATGCCCCGTTACATGAGTGGGCACAATGGTATGCCCATCATGGCTGGCCGGTCTTTCCGTGTCGGGGCAAAGCGCCGTTGACGCCCCATGGCTTTCATGATGCCAGTGACGAGCCCTGGACGATTGACGCCTGGTGGCGTCAATACCCGGACGCCAATATTGGCAGTCCGATGGGGCATGGACGCTGGGCGCTGGATGAAGATCCCCGGAACGGGGGCGACGATACGCTCTTTGAATTGGAACGCCGCTATGGCCTGTTGCCCCATACCCTGCTCAGCCATAGCGGCGGTGGTGGCTGTCATTTTGTCTGGGATGATGCCGGCCATACAATTACCCATCAAGCCTGGAAAGGGCGTCCAGAATACGCTGGGCTGGATATCATTGCCGAGGGGGGCTATATCATTTTGCCGCCCTCCATTCATCCGACCACAGGGAAACCGTACTGCTGGGATCTGGTCGACGGACCAGATGATATCACGACGCAACCTGCTCCTGATTGGTTGCAGCACCTTGTAGGCGCCTCGACACCAAAAGCCTCTCCGTCTCACACAGCACCATTAGCGGCGGAAACACCTATCCTGGAAGGCAGTCGGAACGCAACTCTGGCCGCCCGTGGGGCCGCTATGGCGCATCTAGGTTTTCGGCGTGATGCCATTACCGCCGCATTACTCGTCCTTAATCAGCAATGCTGCCAACCTCCACTGTCCCAGCAGGAAGTTGAACGCATTGCCGCAAGTACGGCACGGTATATCCGCCCGACTATGAATAGTGTTCAACGTATAGACCATGTGCCGGTTTTTCCATCTCCATCCCAAAACGGTTCCTCTCATGGTACGGAAGGCCAATGGGGGACCGTGTTTGACTTTTCCAAGGCGATCCCGGCCAATGACCTGCTCAAAACCATGATGATCCCGCCCCGGTTTCTAGTAGAAAAGCTCGTACCTGATGGCCTGACGATTCTTGCCGCGCCTGCCAAATCCTACAAATCGTATTTCTCTCTCTCGTTAGCGTTGGCCACGGTTGGGGAAGGGGATTGGTGTGAGGCCTTCCCGGTGGAAGATCACGGCCCTGTCGTCTTCTTTGGGCTGGAAGCCCCGGCGATGCAACTGCGGAACCGGTTGCATCAATTACGTCCTCAGTATCAGCCCGATACAAACCCCAACCCCCTCATCTTTTTTTCAGGCATGATGGCCCTCCCGACGTTCAAAAATGGGCTCCAAAACCAGCTTGAGCAAATTATTGACCATTATCAGCCCCGGCTCATCATTATTGATCCGCTCTCGTATCTCTACCGTTTAGGACGTCAAGACGATCTCGCGTCAGCCACGCTGGACTTGCTCTGGCCTTTGGCGGAAATGGCGTCCAAGAACAAAGTGGCCATCTTTGCCCCAGAACATATGCGAAAACGCAGCAAAGAGGATGTGAGTGTCGTGGACCAGCTTGCCGGAAGTCATATCAAAGCGGCGATCGTCCATAGTCTCCTGATGGTCCACCGGGAAGGCGATGACATTATCATGGAAACCACGCTGCGCGATGCCGCCTCCCAAGAACTGGCCCTGACGTTGACCTTTGACGAAACGCAGCACCGGGTGATCTGGGGCTACAAAGGGGCGAACGCGATCCTGGGCGCCACGCGAGCCGAATCCATCAAAACCAAAGCCCTCGAAGAACTTCGCACGAAACGTTACCCCATGAAAGTCGTGGATATCATGACCAGTCTCGGGCTCCCAGCCACCGAGCAAACCAAAAGTACACTCCGGAGTATCTTGTACCGTGCGGAACAAGCCGGCGATGTCGCCGTCTCGAAGCGAGGGGAATACTATTGGATAGGGCAATAACACCTAAATACGTTGCACAGGAATTTTTGCAACGTTTGCCGTTGCATCGTGCGCTGCGCAACGTTGGCGACAAAAATCATGTGGCTGCAACGTTGCACGTTGCACGCTTTCTGCAACGGAAAAAACGTTGCAACGTTGCAACGTTTTTTCATGCAACGTTTGGTTTGCAACGTTTGTATTACTTTGAAATAGAAAGCGTTATGGCGTTTTCTACGTCGTTGCTTGCAACGTCTGTATTTCTTTGAAAACACAAGCGTTACAAGTCAAACGTTGCAAACGTTGCAGGGGTATAGAGAATCGTGCAAAACAAATTTTGCACACAAGAGAAATGAGAGGAAAAATCGGCACAGACGTAGAGAAAAACGTTGCAACGGTATCAGATGAAAAAAATAAAAGTGAAACAATTGAAACACAGCAAAGGAGAACTCATGGAAACAAGATGGAGTGAAGCTGAGGAAGAACGTTGGACAATGCTCGCACGGACGGATTGTCCACCAGAGCATCGCGCAACGATGGAACGGGTTTTTCAAGAAATGCGCGCCTGTCTCCCTCTCAATGTTTTGCAAAAATTTGTCGCTACTATTGTCGAGATTTCAGGCCCCATACCCAGGCTATGGCTAGATGCAATGCTCAAAAATGAAATCTGGCAATGGATTCTTCCAGGGCTTCAAGAAGCCGCAGCAAAAAGTCTTCAAGAGGGCACCTTGCTTTACAATAACGAAGAAATCTTTAGCCTTCCTCCTCCACGTATGCCGCGCCTACCCCTTCCCCCTTCCCTCCATTTTCAGATTCTCAAGCGCGATGGCTACCGCTGCCGCCTCTGCGGAATCTCTCCCCGTGATGGAGAGCATGTTCGTCTTGAGGTCGATCATATTACCCCGGTGAGCAAAGGAGGAAGTAACGACCCTGCCAATCTCTGGGCCTTGTGCTTCTCCTGTAATCGCGGGAAAGGCAGTAATGATTTGTAATTGACATTAAATAATGTTTTATGATATTATCTTTCCAGGTTGTATGGCTTCAGAGGGAAGCTATGAATACGCAGTTTCGACGCTCCGACACCCCAAGCAAAAGGACCCACGACGATGCCTGAAATGACGTTTACTCCACAAAGCCTCAACGATAAATCTTCTTTAACCGATGGCTGGCACCCGGCCTTCCTCATGGCCATTACCGACGAGGCCACCCCGGACACCTGGAAGATGTACGAGCAATCCCCCCGGCTCTGGCGCTGGGCGTTCCTGGTCTGGGAAGTGCCCACGCTGATTCCCCACCAGAAGCCGGAACGGCAAACGGCGCCCACGTCGCAGAAATTTAGCCCAGGGGGCAAGTTTCAACCGAGTAAAGCCTATGTCTGGACCTGTGAACTCCTGGGCCATCAGATCCAGCCCGGCGAACGGGTCAATCTCGACCCGCTCATGCCGCTGCCGTGCCGGGTGAAAGTGCGCCGCAAAGACGACTACGCCAATATCATTGACGTCGAACGCTGGGAAGACGGAAGGCAGTATCTGACCCCAGAACTGCTGCCGCTGCTGACGCAAGCCTTCAGCCAACCGGCCACGGCCCCCCAGCAACCGTATCAAGGGCCACCCAGTAACGGGACCCCGGCTGCTCCCGCACGGCCACCCGCGCCGCAGACCCCGCCTGCCCAGAGCACGTGGGGTGGTGGCACGGTGACGCCGCCGGCAGCAGCCGTCAAGCCGACGTGGTAAGGGGAGGCCCTATGCTCCGCTGTCGGTTGACGGAAGACCCCGATGGCCGGATTGTGCTGGAGTCCCCGTATGGGGACTTCGCCCCGGTCCTGGACGCCTTCAAAACGCAATTGCCCTGGGATGGCCGGGCCTGGGATGGCCAGCGGAAACGCTGGCTGATTTCTGCGCTCTACGCCACCGAGTTGCTTGCGTTTTTGCAACGGCATGGCGCCACGATCCAGGATGACCGCAATAGCCGTGCGGGGGACGCCAGGCCAGGCCCCGTTGAAGGCATCCTGATTCCGGTCCCCCCGATGCCGCCGGACCTGCAGGACGCCTTTACGGTGCTCCGGGTCATGCCGAACGCACCCCTGGGTCTCTGTGAAGCGGCCTATAAGTTTTTGGCGAAACTCTGGCACCCCGACCTAGGCGGCCAGAGCCAAGACTTTCAACGACTCAACGATGCCATGGCGACGATTCGCCGGTATCTCGCGCCCATACAGGAGACGCCTGATGTCCACAACGATATCCCGTTCTAACGAGGGGGTGACCTGGGACGCCTCAAAACAACACCAGTATCTCGCCCAGGCGCAGCAGGACGCCCTCCGGTTTCACTTCTTGCTGGATGCCAGCGGCAGTATGGCGGAGTACGCGGAGGCCCTCCGGAAAGCCTATAACCAGTATCTGCGGTATCTCCAGCGCCAGCAGCTCCGCTATGCCGTCTGTGATACCCGGTGTTTCGGGAGCACGCTCCAGGCGGCTACGCTGCACCCGCTCACTGAGGCTCGGGACCTGCATCCCGAGACGTACCGGGCGACGTATGGCGGCACGGCGCTTTATGATGCGCTCGGCACCCTCTGTACCACCGCTGAACCCATCGGGCAGCATATCCTGATGGTATACACAGACGGTCAGGATAACGAAAGCCAGGTGTATACCGCGCCGAAAGTCCATGAAGTGCTGACGACGCTCCAAGACGCCGGGGGCTGGCTGGCCATATTTCTCGGGGCCTTTGATGAGGCCCTCACGGTGGCCCAGGCGTGCGGCTTTCGCCCCGGCAATGTCCTGGTGTTCCCCAACGAAAAACTGCCGGCGGCGTTCCACCAGTTCCGGGAGGCCATGCAACGGTATCTGGATGCGAGCCCCGCGCAACGCAAACAGTTGCAGCAGGGCGGCATTTTCTAACACCGTTCCTGCGGGACGTCTGAGAACGCCCCGCCCAGGGACCGGAGGCCGTGTATGAAAAATGGCTTGATCAGTCGCGGGCTGGATGGCTTTGTCCGGGTCAGTATCGGCAAAGGCTGCTTTCTCAAACTGCCGGTGGCCCAGTATGAAGCGGCCATTGACGCCGGGAAAGCCGAACGTCGGGCGAAGCAACACGCTGATCGAGAAGCGCAGGGCCAGGCCACGCAGGAGGCCAGTCGCCTCGATTGGATCACCGAATAACGCTACGCTTTTTGGAGACGCATTGATGCCTGACATGACTGCCAAACAACCAGAACAACAGCCTCTCCCTCCCCCCGTGCCGCCCTATGACGACGGCACGCCCGATATTCTTGACCCCCCCGTGCCACCGGAGGCCATGACCCATTACCATGCCTGTGCAAGATGCCATGGGCAAATACTCTGCGGGGATCGATGCCCCTATCCCACCCTGACAGCCCCGCAAGACCCCAGGGATTGCCCTGTCTGTACGGCAGCCCCCACCGCACAGCCCCCGGCGCCCGCCCCTCTCCCGCCGCTGGTGCTCCAGCATGAGGCCCTCCTGCAGGGCTTCTGTACGGCCTTGCAAGAGCGGCTCAGTCATTGGATTCTGGATCACCATAAGAACATGGAGCGGGTTCTGGACGTGACCTATGCCGCCTGCAAGAGCCGGTTGGAAAGCGTGGCAGCGCAAAATGATCACGCGAGCTATCAGATGAGTGATGCCTTGCTAAAACTGCATGACGGCGGCCTTGCCGTGCTGTCTAATCCGTATGAAGCCAGCATTGAAGCGGTCTCTCCGCAAGGCTACCCCGTCATGTTGAAGATTGTGAAAAAGGATGCCAGTGAACTGACGCAAGCCGTCATCGGGGTTACGGCTTGGCTCCAGACGGCAGGATATACCGTGCCGCAACATGTGGGGGCATTCTAATACCTGAGCACGTGCCGCCCCAGCCCTGCCTCCTGCCCTGCCCGGCGTGCGGGCAATGTGTGTTGGTGCACACCTGGCACCACGGGACCACGGGACAGGCGGGCTGGTACGAACCGCATACCCCGAGCCGCTCCTGTCTGCTCGGGGCACCGCATGTCTGCCAGGCACACCCAGCAGAACGGCACGCACGCACGAAGGAGCCCGGATGCCGTCACCATTGATGATGAAAGAAGCAACGGTCCAAACGGTGCAGGTAGAGATTCAGGTGCTCAAAGTCGGGAAGAAACAAGTGACGATGGGTATGTTTCGCCAGCTCCCCCTGCGACCCCTGTTTTCCTGGTGGACCCTGATCGAGGACGCCGCCAACGGCTGGTGGGACGAGGAAGACCCGTCCCCGCTCCACCTGCGCGGGACGCCGTGGGGGCATGTCCATTACTGGTGGGACGCGAACGACCGCGAGAAACCCGAGTATCTCACCCCAAGCGGCCGGCTGCATTTTGATCGTGGCGAGCGGCTCCACCTGCTCTGGTGCGATCAGGGGCGGCTCTACCGGGATATCGTCTACGAGGCGACACCGCAGGCCATCCTGGACGCCTCGGACCCCTACGGTCGCGACGAACGCCCCGTGCTGCAACCGTATCGTGAGGAGATTGTCAGTTGGTGGCAGGCGGAATGGCAGGGGTTGAGGCGACTGCCCCAACTCTTTATTGCCGTGTAGGGCGATCACTCTTTCCCCCCGCCCCGTGGCCAGCGCTGCGGCGTGCTCCACTGCTCTGTGAAAGTGTCGTGTCTAACCCGCACGACTCTTTAGGGGATTGATGATGGCATCCTCGGGAGGCGGGGCGGGGGACTGAAAGCATGAAAATATTTATTCCAGGAAAGGACCAAAGGATGGCGAAGTATCGCAAGAAGGCGGTCGTGGTTGACGCTACTCAGTGGCATGGATGGGAGAACGGCCCTGATGGGCTAGGGATTCAACAGCTCAACCGTGATTCAAGTAAAGGATGGATTCAGACGCTCGAAGGCGGCCATATCGTCACGCCAGGCGATTACATCATCACGGGGGTAGCCGGAGAAAAATATCCCTGCAAAAGCGCTATTTTTCTCCAGACTTACGAGCCTGTAGACGAGTAGGAGATCGCATCCATGAGCCTCTTTGATGAGTTGCGCTGTGATCTGCTGCTACCTGATGGCTGGAGACCCCCCGAGGGCACGTGGTTTCAGACCAAGGATACGCCCGACCAATTTTTGTCCCGGTATGTTCTGACCGACCGGGGTGGCCTGCGCCAGGAGGGCCAGCAAGCGCTGATTCCTTTTCATGGCGCCCTGAGGTTTTACGCCAGCAACATGAGTGGGATAGGTGGAGGGGTCTGTTGTACGCGCGATGACGCCCCGCCCTGGGAAGCGGAGTATGTGGCGCTATTCGACCATGGGGCCCTCCTGAAGCTCGAAGGCCAGCGCGTGCTCCTGCCCGACCGTCGCCAGGTGTCGCGTGCGGATTTTTACCGGGGCAGACGGGCGCCCAGCGCGGAGACGCCCCATGCCGACTGACCGCGCCGCCTGGACGCCCGCCATGCGCTCGCTGCTGGTGGGGCGGGACCGGATGACGCTGGGCAGCGCCCGCGATGATGCCCAGCACTGGCTCCTCGGCCGGCGCTGGGTCGCTGGGGCGACGCGACAGGATGGCGTGCGCCTTAAGCGCCTGACGCGGTGTGGCCGCGCGGCCGTGAGGCTCCGCGTCACCCGAGACCGCGCCCAGGTGAGCTGCGGGGACTGTCTGGCGGCGCTTGGAGAGGAGGAAACGTGGGGATGAGTGCGCAGCCTCTCGCCTGGATTGAGCGCGAATTTCCGCAGCGGTGTATCGGGACAAACGGGGACGTGGCGTGCGCCAGGGTCGGTACGTTTTGGGCCGTGAATGCGCACGGCGGCCGTCTGGGACCCCTGTGCAAACGCCATGCCACCGCGGTGGTGGATGTGGCAAACCAACTCGCCCTTCGTGCGCAGAAAGGGCAGGAACCAGAGCAACGACGATGACACGCACAGCGCAATGGACGCACGGCATACGCTCCGGGAGCGACCGGGGGGGGGTGCAGCCGGCAGAAGGGGGAGAGGTATGTGGATTGACGTCAAACGCAGCGCGGAAATCAGTCCCTGTGGCCAGTATCGGTGGTGGTTGCGCCGCCACTTCCCCCACCATGGGGATGGACGGGTAGTCTGCTTCATCATGCTCAACCCCTCGACCGCTGATGCCACCATGGACGATCCGACCATCCGCCGGTGCATGGGCTTTGCGCGGGACTGGGGCTACTCGACGCTGAGTATCCGTAACCTCTTTGCCTATCGGGCGACCGACCCGAAGGCGTTAGCGCAGGCCGTTGATCCAATAGGCCATCCCCGCAATGATGGCGAACTCCTGGCGGGGCTTACCGCACATACTGTGGTCGTAGCGTGGGGCGGGCACGTCTACCACAACCGGGATCAGGACGTCCTCCGGCTCTTTGCGCTGCATCGTCCGGATAAGCCTCTGTACTGCCTGGGGTGGACGAAGCAGGGCTCCCCACGCCATCCGCTCTATATCAGCAAGCAACACTCTTTGGAGGAGTATATATAGGCATGCGTGATACCCAATGCACCCATGGCACCTATAGCCGCCTGGGCCGCTGTCCCGCACCGGGCACGGAGCGCCTCACCGAGCTGGTGGACGACGTGACCGGGGAGTTCCTGGTGCATGTGCGCTGGGTGTGCCGGGACCACCGGGACCGCTATGCCGTGTTGGAGGCGCAGGCGGGGTGGTTTCTGAAGGATGCGGACTATGACGAGTGCTGACCTGGCTTTCACGATTATGGTCTGCACCTTCATTCTTTCCGTGACTGTCGTGCGCGCCGTGCGATGGATCAGCCTCGGGAAAGTCCAACGTGAGGCGTTGAAATGTGGCAAGGATGTCTCATTAGGCGCAAGAGAATGGCAATGAGGAGGACGGCTATGTTTGATCCAGCAATCAAAGCCCAGTGGCTCACGGCGTTACGGTCTGGGCAGTATCCACAAATCAAATCCAAACTCCATACCACAGACGGATACTGCTGCCTGGGCGTGCTGTGTGAGCAACTCCCAGCCTGGCAGTGGCAGACGCTCCACGAAGCCAGCGGGGAGTTCCCGGAAGTCTTTGGCTATACGGCCGCCAAAAGTTTCACCATGAGCAGTGCGATCGCGCCTGAACTGGCGCACCCTATCGGTCTGGATGGGCAGCAGCAAACCACGCTCATGGAGATGAACGATAGCGGGCAATCCTTTACCGAGATTGCCGACTGGATTGAGGCGAACCTGTAACGGGGAGCTGTGGCAGTGAGGACGTTTACCGTGGGGCAACCGCTCTGGTTTGTGCCCGTGCATGGAGCGCCGAGCTGGCGGCCTATTGAGGTGGTCGGCCGCCGTTGGCTGCAAATGGCAGGGCATTGTGGGTACCCCTGCTTTATCGACAAGGACACGTTCACGATCAAAGACACGCTCGGGCAATTGAGTGGGCATTTTTACCTGAGCCCCGATGCGTGCGCTCAGCAGACGGCACAGCACGCGGCCAGGCAGCAGGCACGCGACGCCTGGGACGCCCTCCGCACGGCCTTCTATGGCCGGTATCGCCCCCCGGACGGCGTGACCGTCGCGCACATCCAGGAGGCCATGGCGCTGCTGGGACTGGCCACAAAGAAGGAGACCATCAGTGGGCTATAAAGCGACCGATACCTGTTTAGCCAAAGTGGGCGACGACGAGCCGATTTTTGTGTTGCGGGCCCAGGACGCCCTCGCCGCGTCCCTGGTGCGGCGCTGGGCGACCCTGGCGCAGGAGCACGGCGCAGGCCCCGCGAAGATTGCCGAAGCCCAGGCGCTGGCGGACCTGATGGATGCCTGGCCGACGAAGAAATTTCCAGACTAAAAGGGAGGAACCGTATGCCTCATGTGTTGCCCCCCAACGGCACGCACGCCCCCGCCCTGCTCCGAGAGGCCGACCTCAGTACCCCGCAGTACGTCTGCGGCCTGCCCACCCATCGCCGCTGCACCTGTGTGCGCCCGGCCTATACCGCGCACACGGGCCTCCACACGCTGCCGTGTCCCACGGTCGGCTGTGGGGCGACGTTTCTCACGTCTACCGACCTGGCGGCCCACCATCTCGCACAGCATGAACGCGCCTGGCCAGACGGGCTCTCCGGGAGCGACCGCGGGGTGCAGCCGGGAGAAGGAGGGGAGAGCCATGCCCACGAATCCGCTCACTGAAGACACCATCACGCTCGCTGAGGCACTGGCCCTGGAGACCGACCATCAGGCGATGATCCGGTACTGCCTGATGCTGGCCCTCTGTTGCGCGACGCCCCAGACCCCGCCGTCCTGGGCCTGGCAAACCCACCGTGCCCTGCTGGCCCTCAAGCGGGCGAGTGCGGAGGAGATATCTCATGCATGACGTGTTGCCCTTTGCCTTCGCCTTAGGCCAGCAGGTGCGCTGGGTGGAGCGCTCTGATGTACCCAGTATCCAGGCCACGCGCCAACAGGTCTACCGGATCACCCGCCGGGAATGGATCGAGCAGGCCGGCGCAGGCGTGGAGGAATGGTACAGTATTATCTCGACAACACCGCAGGGCAATTGGATGCAGGACCGCCCCGTGCGCGTGCACCGGACGGCGCTGGTGGCCTGGGAGACCCCAGCGGAGGAGCGCCACGATGGCTGACTGTCATATCTGTCACGTGCGCGGGGATACCCCAGGCGTGGTCCTCCATCGCATGAACGCCGTCGGGGTGGAAGGGATGTGGGCCTGTGCAGAGCATTATACGGGGGACGTGGACCCCGTCATTCACGATATTATCAACGCGATCCAGGAGAAGCCACACCATGAGTGAACAAGGCCGTGCCCTCGACCCGCCTGCCTACGGGCAGCCGCCTGCCGCAACGGACGACTCTTGGCCGTTAGAGCGCACCGTGGCATGGCAGCTTGATGCCCTCCTGATCCCCGAGGGGCTCTCCCTGGTGCGCTCCTTGACCGCGCTGGACGAGGAGGACCAGCCCGTCCTCACCGATACGGTTCTTCTTTCGTGGTTGGCCTGGCAGCGGCTGGTTGAGGTGTGGGTGCTGTACCATCCCGACGCGGCGCAGCGGCTGGCGGCGAAGGTCAAACCGCTGTGCAAGGAGACGCCGGCATGACCACAGACCAGCTCTCCCGCATTTACCACCACGCCACCGCGGCGCACATCGCCCTGTACCATCCCCACCTCGTCCAGCGCATGGCCGCCCGCGAGATTAATACGCTGCTGCGGCACTGTCACTTTTTAGCGCAGGTAGGCCACGAGTCCGGCGAACTGCGCTACACGGAAGAACTCGCCAGCGGCGAGGCGTATGAAGGCCGCACGGACCTCGGCAATACGCAGCCGGGGGATGGCAAGCGGTTTAAGGGCAGGGGGCTGATACAGCTCACCGGGCGTGCCAACTACGCCGCCTATGGCAGAGCGATCGGCGTGGATCTGACCAAAGACGGCGCCTGGGCGCTCGTGGCGCGCGATCCGCACCTAGCGGTCGACGTGGCCTGCTGGTTCTGGGAGACGCACCAGCTCAATCAGTGGGCCGATCAGGATGATCAAAGAACCTTGACCCGCCGCATTAACGGGGGGCTCAGTGGGTTCGCAGATCGGCAGCGATTGCTCACACTGGCCAAACAGGTGCTGCTGCCCTCCCAGGACACGACGCCATGACCACCCGCTACCTGCTGCTCCTCCTGAATGACGCCGGCGTGCCCTGCGCCTGGCTGAGTGCGCCCAGTATCAACACGCTCTGCGCCTGGCTGCCAGGGCGCTGCATAGGGAATGAGCGTCTCGGACAGCAGCTTGTGACCGCCTTGCACGATATCGCCCTTGTGCCCACGGAAGGGCGCTACTACTTGGGGCGTTTTCAGGAGCAGGAAGCGTTCCTGCTGGCAGAGGAGGGTGTGTGATGCGCCGCCGCTGTGATTGGTGCTGTGAGTGGGCGAGAAGATGGGCTGGCGTCGTGATCACCCACCCGGGCCGCACCCAGGGCCTGTGGACGCTGTGTCATGATTGCCGCGCCTGGCTGGCGTGGCTACGGGAGAGGGGAGAGTAATGCCAGGGCTGCGATGGACAGACGAGGAGTATGCGGCGTATCTGGCCAGGCAAGGCGCCCAGCAGGCCCAGGAAGACACGCGGGCACCCAGGCAAGGCAAAGAGACAGGGCAGCAGGCAACAGCCCTCCTAGAGGCTCCTAGGAGCCTTCCTGACGCACTCGACCGCTACCAGAGCAAGACCGAGCGGCGATGGGCGGAGGAGATTGCTGAGCCACTAAAGCATGAGGGGAAGATCAAAGACTGGTGGTATAGCCCATGCAAGGGCCTCTACCTCGCGGCTAAAACGTCCTATACCCCTGATTTTCTTGTCTGGAATGCGCAAGGGGCCTTGATTTTCGTTGAAGTCAAAGGCGCGTTGATCCGGCCCAAGGACTGGGAAAAGACCAAGTTTGCGGCACGGATCTATGGCTGTTTTGTCTTTGAACTCTGGCAATGGAAAAGCGGGCACTGGCGATGTAAACAGGTGCCCAATGGTTAGCCCTGGCCCGCCTGGCGCTCTGGGGGCACGGGCAGCAGGGGGAGACGTCGCGATGGCAGACAGCCCCCCGCGCCCATTGCATGTAGGCGCGGCGCTCCATGCCCAGCGCCTCGCGTTAGGCCATAGCCTGCGCAGCCTGGCCCCGGTCGTCGGGGTGAGCTTTTCGGTCCTGGCGCGGATCGAACGGGGCGAAGCGCTGCGGGAAGGCCATAGCCTGCGCAAGGTCTGGGCGTGGCTGCATCCTGAGGCACCTGTGCCGCCGTGTCACTGCGCGCGGTGTGTGCCCCCTCCTGTCCGCAGGGGCTGGCAATGCCCCGGCTGTGCGCGGTGTTATGCGCCGCACGTTGCGCAGTGTTTCTATTGCGGGGAAGATGAAGCTAAAACGGTCTAGTTTTGGAGTGAGGGAGAATCTATGGGAAAGATCATTGTGCCTGGTAGGCCCCCCGGCGCGGTGGGGGTGCGGGCGGACGGAGGTGGGGGATGACCTGGTTTGAAGGCGGATACCACGAAGGGGAGCGCATCATGACGACCGATGGGCAAGACTGTGTGTTATCGGTGTCCCTCGGGACGCTGGGATGGATGGCCACGGAGGTCGCGACAGGCACACAGCTTGTGCTTGTTTTTACGGACGAGGAAGAACCAGTACCACGCGCTCCCGAAGCGCCCGCCGAGGAGTAGGGATGAGTGACGCATGGCACGTCCGCAGCAAAGAAGTGCCCCCCCACAATGCCCTGTGCTGGTTCTCAGACGGCACCGAGGTGTGGTTGGGACGCTACGATCATATCTCGCAGTACCACGAACAAACTGAGTGGCGCGAGTCGAGGCCAGCGGTGCGCTACTGGCAACTCGTCGTGATCCCCAAGACACCTGTAGAGGATGCGCTGTGATGCTGCACGGGGACGCTGAGCCTTGTAGCCATAGATGGTGTCACCGCCGCCTCGACCATTGCGCAAGACTACTGGGGCGATGACGAGCGATGGGAAAAGGCGGTTGGCCTTGAAGAACAAACGATGATAGTCTATGTCGTCCTTGATGCGCCTGCGCACCTGACAGGGGACTATCTTGTCTGGCTAGCGCGTGTTGTGAGGGCGCATGCCAGAAAACGTACCAAAACCCCCACCGCGCTGGGGGTGCGGACGGACGGGAGTGACGCATGAGTAGTCCGGTGTTCACGAATCGGCAACGGAGCATGATGTACCGCACGAAAGGCGAGCCCACACTCGCCCTGGAATTTGATGTCTTTCCTGATGGGCAATGCTCCATGTGGGCGCATACACGGCACGACGTCCCCTTTGCGACGATGCAGGCTGCCTTTCAGGCGGTGCTCGCCCATCTCCAGTCGTTTATCGCCGATGGGGAGATGTGCCCCTTCAATCCAGATTTTATGGCGCAGGCCGGGACGCCAGGAGGCAGTGATGGACCCCAGGATCTGTAAAGGGTGCGGGAAATCGTTTGTGCCCCAGCATGCGGGGCATACCGTCTGCAACAACATATGCTGGGGAGGGCTGGTCCGTCGCCTCTTTCCTACGCGCGTGCCGACCAAGGCGGAACTCGCGGCCCTGATGACGCCGCACGTCCCCGAGGCGCCAGCCGGGGAGGGGCCGTGATGGCCGCCTGGCTTCATAAGTACCCCGGCGTGGCCGCGCTGCTGCAGCAGGCAGACGATGTGCTGGAGGGGGTGAGCGTGGAAGAGGCGCCGCACTGGCCGCACGACGATACCCCATCCCCGTACCCGTTTGCCAGTCGAGCCGCCATGGTCGACTGGCGTAGACGCCGCGCCGAGATCGAGCCGCCTACAGCCTAGAAGCCGGGCCTCCCCCGTGCGAGCCCACGAGCGAGGCCCACCACACGCGACACCGAAGGAATTCTTATGCCTTACATGCTTACAGCAGAAGAGATTGCAAACATGCGTCGTGCCATGACGCATTCGCCTGATTGGGCGCTCATGCGCCAGCGGCTGATTGACCAGGCCAAGCGCTGCCAAACAGCCGCTGGTGGCACGGCACTGCTAGCTGTGAAAAATTGGATTGAAGGATATGAGACGATAGAGGGACTCTCGGAGCTGTGGCAAGTGGCGGACCATGTGGCCCGCTTGTCACCGCCCCCAGAATAACCAGCCCCCATCTCAAGCCGGGCCATGCCAGCGCAGACACACTGCCATGGCCCACCACACCAACCTGTAGAGGAGGTTGCCATGGCCGCCCCGCATTCTAGTCCGATCCCGGTCTTTAACGCCAGTCTGTACCGCTCGCGGGCCTATCTGGTACTCTTATTAGCCCAACGCGATCCCACCACGCTGCCCCTTCTCGACGTGCACACCGATCGTCTGCTGGCGTATCTCGCCGTCTGTGCCCCGCAGCGCCGCCTGATCGCCACGATTCGCCAGGCCACCCGGATCAGCAACCCCACGCCAGGACTCCAGCA
>Ga0247663_1000002_pt1 | contig 59129 bp, 59 predicted proteins | sample CNK04_metaG_FD_190128 | JGI IMG/M metagenome (GOLD analysis project Ga0247663, IMG submission 190128) | Soil microbial communities from Purdue University Martell Research Forest, Indiana, United States - CNK04 | ecosystem: Environmental > Terrestrial > Soil > Temperate forest > Bulk soil... | reverse complement strand
GCCTGTGCGGGCGCGGATGGCGCGAAGCATGTGCGCCGCGAATCCGGCGGAGAGCCCGCTGTCGATCACGATCACGCCAGAGGCGGCGACGATGAATCCCTGGTTGGCGACATGAGCGCCGTTCGCGCGGCTCGCCTCTTCGCGCGCGCCTACGAAGACATGCGCGCCGTGCCCGAGGTCGATCGGCTCTGGATACGGCGCCGCGTGCCCCGTCGATACGATGAACCCCGTGGCAATAGCGGCGATCGCGCGTGCTAGCATGGGATATGCGTCTCTGGCCTGCTGCTCTGTGGCCCACTTTGGCGCTGTCGCTTGCAGCGATGGGAGCGAGCGCGAACGACTTTCCGACTTCGGGCCGAGTCGAGTTCGTCCTCGAGTGCATGCAGAGGAACGCGGGCAAGCAGGAGTTCGTCTACAAGTGCGCCTGCGTGATCGACCAGATCGCCCAGAAGTACTCCTACGATGATTTCGTGGAAGCGGCCACCGCCGCACGCTACCAGAGCCTCGGCGGCGAGCGCGGCGGACTGTTCCGCGACCCGCCGCAAACCCGCGAGCTCGCCAAGCGCTACATGCAGGTCCAGGGCGAGGCGATGAAGCGCTGCGACGTGCCGCGCTGACTAGGGCGCGGGCCGGTCCTGCGCCCGGCTCGCACTGCGCCGCACCGCGACGGCGGTCTCGAATTTGAGGTCTTTCGTGTCCGTCACCTCGGCCTTCAGCTCGCCCGGGCCGTGCGGCACGAAGTAGAAGCGGAAGTAGGGATTTTCGCTGATCGAGAAATCCACCTCGGCGGCGAGCACGGGTTTGCCGCCATAGCTCACTTTCACCGAGCGCACGAAGTATGCTGGCGTGTACAGGCGCGTGAGCTGGTCCATGGCGAGCCCCGAGTGGTTGGGATGGCTCACCAAGAGTTGCGCCGCGACCGGCTCGCCATATGCGCCTTCGCCGCCCACGGCGAGGCGCATGCGCCCGGTGCGCCCGACTGCGGCGGAGTCGCCTCCCGCCGGCGCAGAGCAACCCCCGGAGGCCTTGACGAAGCGTGCTTGAGCCCAGAGGGTGCCGTCGGAGAGCTCGGCCACCGCCCTCACATAGCTGTACTGCTCCACGCGAATGCGCGTCTCGATGTCGGCGCGGCCGCTCTCGGCAGTAAGGTCGATCACCGCCGCGATCGGCGACGGGTTGTTGTCCACGATGAGGTAGAGGCGCCTGATGTAGTGCTCTGAGCGCTGCAGGGACTTCGCGCGAATCGCGACCGGCACCACCGCGCCGTCCTCGGCGCGCGCCGGTACCGTGAGCTCGACCGCGCCGGAGGATACCGGGCGATTCTCGAACAGCGAGCTCTTGAGCTTCTTCCAGATCGCAGTTTCCGGATCGGGCAGATCGCTCGCGGGCGTGCGGGGAGCGCTGTCGGCGGCGAAGGCGGCACTCGAGCAGGCGAGCGCCGCGCAGGCCAGTGCGCGCAGGAACATGATCCGGCCCAAGCTACTCTCTTGCCCTGGCGCTGGCAAAGCGCAAAGCTGCGGCGACTGCGACACAGCTGAACACCCGGGTGTTCGCTTTCGGAACAGTCGCAGCGCAGCAGGAAAAAGCGCGTTTCGTCGCCGAGGTCCTGGCTTCATGAGATGCGTTCAGTTTTGACGAGGGCGAGCGTATATTAAGGCGGTCAAGGGTGGTGGCAGGAATTCGCGCTGGTCTCGAGGAGGAAAAAATGGCAACGAAACTCTCGTATACATTGGGCGCATTGGTCGGCTGCACGCTCGCTTCGGGCGCGCTCGCCAACGGCGACGTGATCAAGCAGACGCAGAACTCGTCGCAATGGGCGATGCAGGCGGGGAACATGCAGAACCAACGCTACAGCTCGCTCAAGCAGATCACGAAGGACAACGTCAAGGATCTGCGCGTCGCGTGGACCTTCTCGACCGGCGTGCTGCGCGGTCACGAGGGCGGCCCGCTGGTGATCGGCGAGATGCTCTACATCCACAGCCCGTTCCCCAACAAGGTGTTCGCCATCGGGCTCGCCGATCAGGAGATCAAGTGGAAGTACGAGCCCAAGCAGGATCCGACGGTGATTCCGGTGATGTGCTGCGATACGGTCAACCGCGGGCTCGCCTATGCCGAAGGCAAGATCTTCCTGCAGCAGGCCGACACCACCTTGGTCGCGCTCGACGCGAAGAGCGGCAAGGAGCTTTGGAAAGTCAAGAACGGCGATCCGAAGAAAGGCGAGACCAACACCAACGCGCCGCACATCTTCAAGGACAAAGTGATCACCGGCATTTCCGGCGGCGAGTTCGGCGTGCGCGGCTTCGTCGCGGCCTACGACATCAATACCGGCAAGCAGGTATGGAAGGCCTACAGCACCGGGCCCGACAACGAGATGCTGATGGATCCGGACAAGACCATGACCTGGACCGACGGCAAGATGGCGCCGGTCGGCAAGGACTCGTCGATCAAGACCTGGCAGGGCGACCAGTGGAAGATCGGCGGCGGCACCACCTGGGGCTGGTACAGCTACGATCCGAAGCTGAACCTGATGTACTACGGCTCGGGTAATCCCAGCACCTGGAACCCGGTGCAGCGTCCGGGCGACAACAAGTGGTCGATGACGATCTGGGCGCGTGACGTCGATACCGGCCAGACGAAGTGGGTCTATCAGATGACGCCGCACGACGAGTGGGACTTCGACGGCGTGAACGAGATGATCCTCGCCGACGGGGTCAACGTGAAAGGCAAGCCGCGCAACGTGCTGGTGCACTTCGACCGCAACGGGTTCGCCTACACGATGGACCGCGCCACGGGCGAATTGCTGGTGGCGCAGAAATACGATCCGAAGGTGAACTGGGCCACCGGCGTCGACATGAAGAGCGGCCGGCCGCAGGTGGTGAAGCAGTTCAGCACGCAGGCGCAGGGCGCGGATGTCAACACCAAGGGCATCTGCCCGGCGGCGCTGGGCACCAAGGATCAGCAGCCGGCGGCGTTCAACCCGGCCAACAAGCTGTTCTACGTGCCGACCAACCATGTGTGCATGGACTACGAGCCGTTCAAGGTCGAGTACACCGCGGGCCAGCCGTATGTCGGCGCCACGCTTTCGATGTACCCGGCGCCGGGAAGCCACGGCGGCATGGGCAACTTCATCGTGTGGGATGCAGGCGCCGGCAAGATCGTGCAGTCCAAATCGGAGAAGTTCTCGGTGTGGAGCGGCGCGCTCGTCACCGCCGGCGGAGTCGCCTGCTACGGCACGCTCGAAGGCTACGTGAAGTGCGTCGACGCCAACGACATCAACAAGGAGCTCTACAAGTTCAAGACGCCGTCGGGGATCATCGGCAACCTGAACACCTGGCAGTACAAAGGCAAGCAGTACATCGGGGTGCTCTCGGGAATCGGCGGGTGGGCCGGCATCGGGATGGCAGCCGGCCTCGAGAAAGACACCGACGGACTCGGCGCGGTGGGCGGATACAAGGAGCTGAACAAGTACACCCAGCTCGGTGGCGTGCTCACCGTTTTCTCGCTGCCGTAAACTCGCAGCGGCTTTGAAGGTCGAAAGGGCTGAGGTCCTCCGGGACCCGGCCCTTTTTGTCTTACAGGAGCGCACGAAGTGAAGATCAGCCGATGGATCGCCGGTGTCGCAATCGCGCTTGCCGGCCTCGAAGCGGGCCAGGCGGCCGACGACAAGCCCTACCAGGTCGCAGACGGCAACAAGGTCGACAAGGCGACGCTCGAAGGCTGGCGGACCTGGCGCGCGCTCGCCTGCGAGCGCTGCCATGGTCCCAAGCAGGAAGGGCTGGTCGGGCCTTCGCTGCTCGAGTCCCTGCGTCGGCTGTCGAAGCAGGAGTTCAAGGAGACGCTCATGAAAGGGCGCCCGGAGAAGGGCATGCCGAACTTCGACGGCAGCAAGATGGTGACCGAAAACCTCGACGGCCTTTATGCCTACCTGAAGGGACGCTCCGACGGGGCCATTCAACCCGGGCGTCTCGAAGAGCTGAAATGAAGCGCACGCGCCGCCTCCTCCTGGCGGCGGTCCTGCTGCCACCCTCGGCTGGGGCGGCCGACTGGCCGGGCTACGAGAAGCTGACGCGCGAGCAGGTGGTGGCGGCGCTCGAGCGGGCATCGCCGTCCGCGCCTGCCGATTTCTACGCCAAGAATCTCTCCGGTCTGGATCTCTCGCGGCTCGATTTCAAGGGCGCCAATCTCGGGGCGGCGGTGCTCAACCGCAGCGACCTGACGAGCGCCAATCTCTCGCGCTGCAATCTCACCGTCAGCTTCGCCGAGGGCGCCAACCTGACCGCGGCCGATCTGCGGGGCGCGATGATGTTCTCGATCCAGCTGCAAGACGCCAACCTGAAGGGCGCCAACCTCTCCGGGGCGCGCCTGATCGGCGACCTGCGCAGGGTGAACCTGGAGCAGGCGGTGCTGACAGGCGCGGATGGCGCGGCGGACATGAAGAACCAGTCGATGGGCCTGATGCGCGCGAATATCGTCTCGGCGAAGCTGCGGGGCGCGGATCTTTCGGGGTCGGATTTCTCGCGCGCCGATTTCAGCTTTTCCGACCTCTCGGGAGTCAACCTGGCGGGCGCCAGGCTTGTCGGCGCGGAATTCAGCGGCACCGACCTGCGCGGCGCCAACCTCGCAGACGCCAACCTGAGCGGCTCGAAGTTCATCGACACCGACTTCGCGGGTGCCGACCTTGCGCGGGCGGATTTCAGCGCAGCGACTTTTCGCGGCGTGAGTGGACTCGACACGGCCAGGACGCAAGGCGCGCGGGGGCTGCCGGAGGTGACAAGGTGAGCCAACGGGGCGCGCCGCACGCTGTGCTCCGCGTCGCAGCGACTCTGCTCGCGCTGCTCACTGCGCTCGGCCAGGCGCTTGCCGCCCCAGGCGATGATCGCGTGCTGCGGGTCTGCGAGGATCCGAACAACCTGCCGTTCTCCAACCGCGCGGGTGAAGGCTTCGAGAACAAGGTCGTGGAGCTGCTCGCGGCCGAGCTCGGCTGGAAGCTCGAGTACACGTGGTTCCCGCAGCGCATGGGCTTCATCCGCAATACGCTGCGCGGGCGCGAGCCCGATTCGGACCGCTTCAAGTGCGACCTCGTGCCGGGCGTACCGGTGGGCTTCGAGCTCGCCGCGACCACCAAGCCGTACTACCGCTCGACCTACGCGCTCGCGTACTTGAAAGGCAAGGGACTCGACGGCGTCAAGGTGCCCGAGGACCTGATGAAGCTCGAGCCGGCGAAGCTGAAGTCGCTCAAGCTCGGCGTGATCGGCCAGACTCCGCCCGTCGACTGGGTGCTGAAGCATGGCCTGTTCGAGCAGGCAGTGCCTTACCAGCTCCAGTCGGGCGACCCCGAGCACTATCCCGGCGAGATCGTCGAGAAAGACCTGGTGGCCGGAGCGATCGACGTCGCGTTCGTGTGGGGACCGATCGCCGGCTACTTCGCCAAGCGCGCGAGCGCAGCCGAGGTGGTCGTCGTGCCCTTTGCGCCGGACCCGGCCATCCAGTTCGATTTCCGCATCGCCATGGGCGTGCGCTTCGGCGAGCGCGAATGGCGCGATCGCATCGAGCGGCTGATCGAGTCCAACCGCGGGCGCATCCAGGCGATCCTCGCCGCGTACGGCGTGCCGCAGCTCGACGACGAGGGCCGCCTCATGCAGGTTCCAGCCAAATAGACGACCGGCCTAGCCGGTTCGCTCAATCGTCGTCGTCGCGCCCCTGCTCGCCGCCTTTCGGCTCGACGCCCTTGCCGCTGCGGATGAAGCGGCCGTCGATGAAGATGTTGTCCAGGACGGCGAGACCGACACCTTCGGTGTCGTTGTTCGCGGTATCGGTGCCTTCATCGAAGATCACGCTGATGCTGCGGATTTTCGCCCCGGCGGGAATCGCAGAGGGGAAGCACTCGGCGCCGCACCCCGTCAAAACGGAGCGCGTACGTGTCCACTGGGCTGGATCCTGCGGCGCTGGCGTCTGCGGAGCGTTGGCACAGCCGACGAAGAAGAAGCCGGCATCGGTATCGATGTTGAAGCGCGGAGCACCGGCGCCGCAGTGGCCTCCGTTGCGGTAGTCGAATCCCACTGTGAAATCCGCGTCGACCACCATTCCTTTCACGCCCTTGATCTCCGCGCCCGCCGCGGAGCAATCGGCGGTCGGACCGTTCTTCGAGAGCAGCAGCCCGAGATGCGGGTCGCGCTTGTTCGGGTTGTCGGCCGGATTGGCTGGGTTCGAATTCTGGCCGGCGTTATCCGGCAGTCCCATGCCGCCCAGCCAGGCGGCGGTGACGATGTTGCTTCCGGCCGCAAAGCCCGCGCCGCAGTCGCCTGCCCTACCGACGAACACGAACGGATCCGCCTTCAGGCGGGGACCACGGCCGTGGTCGTCGTCGCCGAACGAAGTCGCTGGAATGCCCAAAACCAAGACCGAGGATAAAAGGGTTGCCGTGCGTCGTACCATGGTCACCTCCCCTTGAAGTAACAGGTCTTCCACGGCGTACACCTGCGGGCGTTGGTTTGTTCCTTCCGCTACGGTTTCGCGGCGAAGGTGGATCCGCGCACGCAAATCCGGCCTTTGGCGTCCTGCCAGAGCTTCTGTTCGGCGTGCAGGCTTCCCAGCGCACGCGCTATGGTCTGGAAGTCGTAGCCGGAAAACTTCTCCGCCAGCTCGGTGTAGTAAAGCGGCGTCTTATCTATGAGTCCGAAAATCTTCTGGGCGAGCTCCGCGGCGGCGCCGGCTCCGCCGGGCTGCGCCGGGTCGGTCTTGCCGGCAAGATAGTCCGCGATCCGGGCGCGGTCCGCATAGGCATACGAGATGCGCTCGTAGCGCTCGCGCGGGATCCCTTCGGCGATCGTCGCGTCGATGCCGACCTTGGCGGTCGTCGGCACGACGCCCGGCGCGGTGGGCGCGAGGCTTGGATCGAGCGGCTTGCCCCGCGCGTGCGTGACGATCATGACGTCGCGGTCGGCCTGGACGCGCGTCGCGATGGCCCATTCGACTTCGGTGGGGTCGAAGACGTCGATGTCGTCGTCGACGACGACCACGTGCTTCAAGTCCATCACGGAAAGCGCCGCGAGCAGCGCATTCTTGCCCTCGCCCGCCTGCTTGCGGATCGAGATGACCGCGTGCCAGAACGCGCGGCCTCCGAGCGTTACGTTGATGTCCTTCACCTGCACGCCCGCGGTGCGCAGGGCGCGCCGGATGGCCTGATAGCGCGTGGGCGCGGCAAGCCAGGTGTTTTCCCAGGGCATGTGCAGAGCGTAATAGACCGCATCGCGGCGCATCAGCACGGCCTTCACCCGCACGTTCGGGTTCCAGTGCAGCCCGCCCATCAGGCCCGTGAACTCGCCGAAGCGCCCCTCGGGCTGCGTCCACCCGGTCGGCAGGATCTCCGCCTCGAGCACGATCTCCGCGTCGGCCACGTACGGCAGGTCGATGGTTTCGCACGGCGCGAGCTCCACCGCGGCGCCGCGGATGCCGCCCGTGATCGCCATCTCGTCCATGCCGATCGGCGCGCGATAGCCCGCGCCCATGATCTCCATCGGGTGCGTCCCGATCGAGATGGAAATCGGGCAGGGCTTGCCCGCCTCGTAGGCGCGTTGCGCGAAGAGGCGCATGTTGTTCGGGGTGACGATGTCGATGCCCGTGAGCGCGCGTTCCTTCAGCATGAAGCGGTAGACGCCGCTGTTCATGCCGTGCTCCGGATCGCGCGCGATGACCACGCCGGCGGTGATCATCGGACCGCCGTCGTAGATCGAGGACATCGGCACGGGAAGGCGAAAGAGATCGACCTCGTCGCCCGACAGGATGCGCTCCTTCGTCGGGGACGTCGCGACGCGCCGCGGCGGGATCGGGTGGTCGATGCCGCGCTGGAGCTTGGCTTCGATCTGCGCGTAGTCGGTGCAGCCCATCGACATGATGGCGCGGTTGCGCGAGCGGATGAGGCCGGAGGCCACCGGCATGTCGTAGCCCACCGGCCGATGGAAGAAGAGGGCCTTGTCTGATTGATCGACCAGCGTCGCGATGTGCCGGATGTCGACGGGCTGGCGGATGTCGACCAGCTCGCCCGCCGCGCGCAGCCGCTCCATGAACTCGCGGAAGGTCTCGGTGAAGGGCTCGGCCTTCAGGCTTTTCGCATCGTCGGCTTTCATCGCATTCCCGGGGGATTTTCACATCTATGTTACTGCGCGTAGAATGGCCGCGCCCGCCGCAGTGCAGGCGGCATCCTAGAGGGGAGGAAACAACGCCATGAAACGCCTGTCTTTACCCGCTGCAGCGCTGTTCGCATTCGCATTGGCAGTCGCCGGCTGCTCGATGATGCCCGGCGGGGATTCCGGCTGGGTCAAGCTGATCGACGGAACCAAGGGGCTCGAGAACTGGAACCAGATCGGCGATGCGAACTGGAGGGCCGAGGACGGAGCGATCGTGGCCGACAAAGGCAAGGGCGGCTATCTCGTCTCGAAGAGCTCGTACAAGGATTTCCAGATCCGCGCCGAGTTCTGGGCCGACCACACCACCAACAGCGGGATCTTCCTCCGCGCGGCGGATCCCAAGAAGATCGGCGCCGACACCGCCTACGAGGTCAACATCTTCGACCAGCGGCCCGACCCGAGCTACGGCACCGGCGGCATCGTCAACGTCGCCAAGGTCGACCCGATGCCGAAGGCCGGCGGCAAGTGGAACACCTACGAGATCACCGCGCGCGGCACGAACCTAGTCGTGGTCCTCAACGGGCAGAAAACCGCAGACGTGAACGACAGCAAGCTCGCGCAAGGACCGTTCGCGTTGCAGTTCGGCAACGGCGCGAAGGACGCCCCGGGTGGCGCGATCAAGTTCCGCAAGGTCGAGATCAAGCCGCTATAAAGTTTCATCCGGTAAAGTGCGCGGATGCCGCTGATCTGCGCCTTCGCCACGTCGCACGCCTACACGTTCCAGGAGCCGGAGACCTGGGACGCGCGGCGCGCGCGCTCCAAGGCGAACGTCGAGCGCAAGGCCGGCAGGCCCGCCGCGGACACGGCCGAGGCGCGCGCCGAAACGCTGGACGATAACCGCACCCGCTACGCGCACATCCGGGAGGCGCACGGGGCAATTCGCGAGCGCCTGAGGCAGGCGCGCGCCGACGTGGTCCTCATGGTCGGCGACGACCAGACCGAGAACTTCGGCCCCGACAACCTGCCGCAGCTCCTCGTGTACACCGGCGGCGACTACGTCGCCGACGATTGGGACCGCAAGCAGAAGGCGCAGGTCGCGGCCCATCCGGAAATCGCCTCCACGCTCGTCGAGGGCTGCCTGGACGAGGGATTCGACGTCGGCTTCTCTGCGTCGTTCAAGGAGGGGAGGCTTCTCTCGCACGCCCACGTCGAGCCGATCCTCTACCTCGTGCGCGAGAGCGGCACACCGGTGATACCGATGTTCGTGAACGCGGTGCATCCGCCCGCGCCCTCCGCCGCGCGCTGCTATTCGTTCGGCCAGGCGCTGCGCCGCGTGATCGACCGCAGGCTCGGCGCGCGGCGGATCGTTCTCTGCGGCTCCGGTGGCCTCTCGCACTTCTCGCCCTCGCACCCCTGGGCCCACCATGTCGGCTCGCGCTACGTCGGCGACATCAGCGTGGAGTTCGATCGCCGCATCGTCGGGTGGATGCGTGCGGGCGAAGGTCACCGGCTCGCCGGGCTCACGTCCTCGGAGCTGATCGAGCACGGCGAGGCGGAGCTGCGGCAGTGGATCGTGCTCCTCGGCGCGGTGGGCGCACTGAAGCCCCAATTCCTGGTCTACGAGCCGCTTTTCCGCAGCATCATGGGCATGGGAGTGGGATGGTGGCAGCTCGAGTGACGCTGCGTTTTTTCGCCTGGTTCCTTCTCGTGTGGAGCGGATTTGCGCTGCCGCAGGAGGCTTATCCCTCTCGTCCCATCCGGCTGATCGTATCGTTCACGCCCGGCGGCGGCGCCGACCTCACCGCGCGCGCCGTGGGACAGGGGATGAGCGAGGCGCTGCGCCAGCCGGTGGTAGTGGAGAACCGGCCGGGCGCGAACGGGCTGGTCGGCGCGGCGGCGGTAGCGAAGTCGCCGCCCGACGGCTACACGCTGCTTCTCACCGACCGCGGCGCACTGGGCGTCAATCCAAGCCTCTACAAGAGCCTGCCCTATGACCCGCTGCAGGACTTCGAATACGTCGGCATCGTGACTTCGGCGCCGTACGTCCTCGTGGTCGCTCCCCGGCTTGGAGTGACGTCCTTGGGCGAGCTGGTGCGGGTCGCCAAGGCGAAGCCCGGCGCAATCAACTATGCGAGCTTCGGCATCGCCAGCATGGCGCAGCTCAACATCGAGGCGCTGAAAGCGCGGCTGGGCATCAACCTCTCGCATGTCCCATACAAGGGCGCTGGGCCGGCGGTTCAGGCGGTGGTCGCGGGCGAGGCGGGCGTCACGATCTCTTCGCCCGCCGCGGTTCTCGGCTTCGTGCGCGACGGACGCCTGCGCGCGCTCGCCATCGGCGCACATGGACGTTCGGCGCTGCTTCCCGACGTTCCGACGCTCGCCGAAGCCGGCGGCGACGACGACACGCTGGTCCCGACGTATTTCGCATTCGCGCTTCCCGCGGGCACGCCGCGGCCGATCGCCGAGCGGCTGCACGAGGCGATGAAGCGCGCGCTCGGCGCCCCTCAGATCGCCGAGCGGCTGGGCGCGGCCGGCCTCGAGCCGACGGGCGGAACGGGCGACTCGTTGCGTGAGCTCGTGCGTCGCGACATCCCGAGATTTCGCAAGATCATCCAGGACATCGGCATTCAACCCGAGTAAGGCAAATGGACTTCTTCAAAATTCTGCTTCTGTCCCTCCTTTTCGTACCGTGTTACGGCATGTCCCAGGCACCGCCGATCGTGAAGGAAGGGACCACGGTCAAGGTCTCGGAGCACGTGTTCGCGATTCCCGACGAGCGCGTGCCCATGGTGCCGAACGTGGGGATCGTGGTGGGCAACCGCGCAACGCTGATCGTCGACCCAGGCATGGGCGCGCGCAGCGGCGAGGCGGCAATGCGCGAGACCGCCAAGGTGAGCCGCAACCGCGAGCTCTATCTCGTGACAACGCATTTTCATCCCGAGCACACCACGGGAGAGGCGGGCCTTCCGCCGACGGCGAAGCTCGTCCGCGCAAGGGCTCAGCAGCAGGACGTCGACGAGATGGGCATGGAGTGGGTGAAGATCTTCTCCGGACGCTCTCCAGTGGTTGCCGACGTGCTGAAGGGCTTCACGTCGTTTCGCAAGCCCGACGAGCTTTTCGACAGCGAGAAGACGCTCGACCTCGGCGGCGTGAAGGTGCGCTGTCTGAGGCTCGGACCCGGTCATACGCGCGGTGATGTCGTGTTCTACGTCGAGGAGGACCGGGTGCTTTTCTCCGGCGACCTCGCGATGAGCGGCGCCTTCCCGGCCTTCGCCACGCCTCAGTCGCGCGCCGATACCTGGCTCAAAAGCCTCGACGCGCTCGACGCGCTCGGAGCGCAGCGCCTGGTGCCGTCGCACGGGCCGCTCGCCGACGCTTCGATCATCGGGCAGTACCGCGCATACCTGAAAGGCCTGCAGCAACGCGTGGCCGAGCTCAAGCGCGCAGGGAAGTCGTCGAACGAAGCGTCCGACGTGCTGCAGGCGGAGTTCCGCGCGAAATATCCGGATTGGGCGCAGCCCGTGCGGATCGTCGCCGCGGTCAACGCCATCTACGCAGAAACTCCCTAGTCGAGCTTGACGCCGAGACGGCGCCCGATCTCGCCCCACTTGTCCATGTCGGTCTTGATCAGCGCGCCGAACTGCTCGGGCGTGCCGGGCGCCGGATCCATGCCCTGATCGAGGAGCGTGCGCCGGACGTCCGGCGCCTCGAGTGCGCGGCGCAGCTCGCGATTCAGGAGATCCACGGCGGCGCGCGGCGTCTTCGCCGGCGCGAGCACGCCCCACCAGCCGATCACTTCAAAGCCGGGCAGGCCAGACTCCGCGATGGTCGGGAGATCGGGTGCGGCGCTCGAGCGGGTCAGCCCGGCGACGCCCAGCGCGCGCAGCCTGCCTGAGCGCACGTGCGGCATGCCCACGGCGATCGGCACGAGCGAGAACTGCACTTCGTCGGCGAGGAGCGCCGTGATGGCGGGAGCGATGCCTTTGTAGGCGATGTGTGCCATCTGCGTGCCGCTCATCGAGAGGAAGAGCTCGGTCGCGAGATGCGGCGAGCTGCCGGGGCCGGAAGAGCCGTAGTTCAGCTTTCCGGGGCGCTCTCTCGCGTAGGCGATGAATTCACCGACATTCTTCGCCGGCAGCGAAGCGGGTACCACGGCGAGCAGGGGCGAGGTGGTGGCGAGCGCGACAGGCGCGAAGTCCCGGATCGGGTCGTAGGGCAGGTGGCTGAAGAGCTTCGCGCTGCTCGATAGCGACGAGAAGGCGAAGAGCAGCGTGTAGCCATCGGCCGGCGCCTTGGCGACGAGGTCGGCGCCGACGATGCCCGAGCCCGCAGGCCGGTTCTCGATCACGAAGCTCTGCCCGAGCTTTTGGGAGAGCTGTTGCCCGAGGATGCGCGCCACGATATCGGTCCCGCCGCCGGGCGCGAACGGCACGATCACGCGCACGGCGCGCGCCGGATACTCGTCGGCGCCGAACGCCGCAGAGGCGAACAGAACGACCAGGACGCCGATGAGCTTGCGCATCGCTTCTCCTTCTGAGTTAGTCTAAGTCACATGAGGCTCATGAGAACCGTTTTTCTGCTCGCTGTCCTCATGCCGTGGAGCGCGGCGTTCGCCTTTCCCACCAGGCCGGTCAAGATCATCGTGGCGTTTCCGCCCGGTGGCGGCACCGACATCGTGGCGCGTCTGCTCGCGCCTCGCCTCGGCGAGGCGTGGGGCCAGGCGGTGATCGTCGAGAACCGGGCCGGCGCGAGCGGTACCGTCGGCACCGAAGCGGCAGCGCGCGCCGACCCCGACGGCCACACGCTTTTCATGGCCACGATGGGCAACATGACGGCGAACCAGCATCTGTATCCGAAGATGGCGGTCGACCCGCTGCGCGCGTTCGCGCCGATCACCAAGGTGGTCGACGTGCACTTCGTGTTCCTCGCCAATCCTTCGCTTCCGGCGAACAACGTGCAGGAACTGATCGTCCTGGCGAAGAAGCGCCCGGGCGAGATCGCCTACAGCTCCTCCGGGCCCGGGGGTGCGCCGCACCTCGCCATGGAGCTCTTCAAGCGCCGCGCCGGCGTCGATTTGCAGCATGTGCCCTACAAAGGCAGCGGACCGAGCTTCAACGACCTCATCGGCGGCCGCGTCATGCTGACGATGGACAGCCTGGTGCAGTCGCTGCCGCACATCAAGGCCGGGCGCCTGAAGGCGCTCGCGGTGCTCGGACCGAGGCGCACGGCGCTGCTACCCGATGTTCCGACCGTCGCCGAATCCGGTCTTCCCGGCTACGCACTTACCAACTGGTTCGGCCTGCTAGCGCCGGCCGCCACGCCGAAACAGGTCCTCGTTCAGCTGAACGCAGATGTCTTGAAGGTCCTGAGACAGGAAGACCTGCAAAAAAGAATCGCCGACCTGGGCGCCGACGTAGTCGGCAATTCCGCCGAGGAATTCGGCGCCGCGATGCGTGCCGAGTCGGCGCAGTGGGCCGAGGTGATCAAGGCCGCCGGGATCCGGATGGAAGAATGAGCGCGCCGAAGCTCTGCGCCGCCGGGCGCGTGCGCGAGCAGATCGTCTCCATCCTCGGGTCCTGGGGCATGGATCCGGAGCTCGTGCGCACGACCGCCGAGGTGATGGTGGAGACCGACCTCGCTGGCGTCGATTCGCACGGCGTCTCGATGCTGATGGACTACGAGAACTCGAAGTCCAAGGGGAAGCTGAACCTCAAAGCTCGCCCGCACGTGGTCAAGGAGACGGCCGTTACGGCCCTGGTCGACGCCGACGCCGGTCTCGGTCATCCCGCGGCAGTGATGGGCATGAAGCTCGCCATCGCCAAGGCGAAAGCGATGAGCGTCGGCGTAGTGAGCGTATTCAACTCGCATCACTTCGGCGCCGCGGGCTACTACGCCGCGCTCGCCTCGAAGGAAGGCCTCGTCGGCATGGTGACGAGCGCCACGCGCTCGATCGCGGTAGTGCCCACGCGCGCCGCGGTGCCGGTGCTCGGCACCAACCCGATCGCCTTCGCCGCGCCGGCGAAACGCAATCGCAACTTCCTCCTCGACATGGCGACGTCAACCGTCGCGAACAACAAGATCAAGGTCTACGACCTGAACGCCAAGAAACTGCCGCCCGGCTGGGTGCTGGACGGCCAGGGCAAGCCTGTCACGGATCCCGCCGAGGCGATGGACATCGTCTATAGCCGCAAATCGGGCGGCGGGCAGACGCCGGTCGGCGGCACCCCGGAAATGTCGAGCCACAAAGGCTACGGGCTCGCGCTGATGGTGCACATCCTCGGCGCCACGCTGTCCGGCGCTTCGTTCTCTCCCATCCGCGTGAAGACGCAGAAGCCCTCCGAGCCGGATCGGCTGGGCCATTTTTTTCTGGCCATCGACCCCAAGGCGTTCCGTCCCGACGGCGCGTTCGAGGAGGATCTCGACGCCGTGATCGACGTGCTGCACGGGACGGCCCCGGTCGATCCGGCGCAACCCGTGCTGGTGCCGGGCGATCCGGAGACCGCGTCGCGCGAGCGGCGGCTGCGCGAGGGCATCCCGCTGCCGGCGCCGCTGCTCGAGAAGCTGCGCGCGATCTGCGAGCGCAGCGGGGTCGCTTTTATCCTCTGAGCTGCGCCGCCATCCAGTCGGCGGTCTGGTCGCGGTAGCGGTACCAGAGGTTGTTCACCACGTGGTTGCCGCCCTCGATCACCGACAGCACGCACGGACCCGAGACCTCGGCGGCGAGCTTCTCGGCCTCGGTGTGCGGCGTGAGGCGGTCGCGGGTGCCGGCGACGATGTAGATCGGACAGGTGATGTTCCGCGCCACGCCCTTGAGCGACATGCGCAGCGCCACCTTGCCCGCCTCCTCGAGCGTGGCGCTCTTCGAGCGCACGCGGAAGGTCTCCACGTTGATCGACGGCCGGCCCTCGAAGCTGTCCGAGCGCGCATAGGGACCCGAGAGGGCCACGCAAGCCTTGACGCGGCGTTCGAACGCCGCGGCGCGCGGCGCGTAATAGCCGCCGAGCGATACGCCCCAGATCCCGGCGCGCTTCGGGTCGACGTCGCGCCGCGTCTCGAGCCAGTCGAACACCGCCTTCACGGGCTTCTCGTATTCGGGACAGATGGCGAAGTCGTACTCGGCCTCGCCCTGGCCCGGGCCGTCGAAGGCGAGCGTGGCGAGCCCGCGCGCGAGGAAGCGCTCCTCGTAGTCGTGCATCTCTTCCTTGGCCGAGTCGAGCCCCATGCACATCACCACGATCGGCGCCCTTGCACTGCCTGCCGGCCTGCGCAGATTGCCGTAGAGATGCTTCCCTTCGTAGGGAATCGCCACGCGCTCGCCGGGCGGCGTTAGGTGCGGCAGCGCACGGTTGCGGCACTCGACCGCCTTCATGTGGGCCTGCTTCATCTGCGCGACGTCGATCACGAACAGGAACTTGCCAAAGTGGTAGCAGACGGCGGCCCGCGTGTAGTGCCCTGCCGCTGTCAATGTACTCTTTTGAGAAAGAGCGGTTGCACCCAGCTCCTCGTGGATCGCGGCGCGCTCGGACCAGAGCCGGCACCAGTCCTCCCAGCGCTCGCAGCTCCCGGTCACTTCCTGAAAGTCGGAGAGCGGTACGCCGTTGACGACGAAGCGCGGCGCCCAGTGCGAAATTGCAGCTTCGACGCGAGGATCTTTCATGTCGTTCAGGCTCCGAGGGTCGTGAAGTATCCGGGGGTGTAGCGCTCGCCCGCGCGCGTGCCGGGCTTGAAGGTGTCGGCAAGAACGCCCAATTCCCGTTCACTCAGGGAAAGCGAAACGGCGGCGACGTTCTGCTCCAGCCATTTCTGCTGCTTCGTTCCGGGAATCGGAACGACGTCTTCGCCTTGCGCCAGGAGCCACGCGAGCGCGATCTGCGCCTTGGTCGCGCCGTGCGCCGCGGCGATCGCGTCGAGCGGCTTGAGGAGCTCGAGGTTGCGCTCGAGGTTGCCGGGCTGGAAGCGCGGCTGCAGGCGCCGCAGGTCGTGCGGAGCGATATCGTCGAGCGAGCGCACGTTGCCGGTGAGCAGCCCGCGGCCGAGCGGCGCGTAGGGCACGAAGCCGATGCCGAGGCGCCGGCAGGCGGGCAGGATTTCGTCCTCGACGTCGCGCGCCCACAGCGAGTACTCGGTCTGGAGCGCGGTGATCGGATGCACCTTGCAAGCGCGCTCGAGCGAGCGGGGTCCCGCCTCCGAGAGTCCCAGCCACCGCACCTTGCCTTCGCGCACGAGCTTCGCCATCGCGCCTACGGTGTCCTCGATCGGCACCTCGGGATCGATGCGGTGCAGGTAGTAGAGGTCGATGCAATCGACGCCGAGGTTCTTGAGGCTTGCCTCGCAGGCCTGCGGCACGTATTCCGGCTTGCCGTTGTAGCCCTTGCGCCCGCCGGGCAGGTCGAAGTTGCCGAATTTGGAAGCGAGGATCACCTGGTCGCGGCGGCCCTTCAGCGCGCGCCCCAGCAGGTGCTCGTGGCGCCCCTTCATGTAGCGGTCCGCGGTGTCGAAGAACGTGACGCCGAGGTCGAGCGCGCGCTGCATGGTCTCGATCTGCACCTCGCCGTCGCGGTCGCCGAAGTTCGTGGTGGCGCTGCCCGCGCCGAGGCCGATCGCCGACACCGTGGGCCCGTGCGCGCCCAGCCTGCGGGACTTCATTAGTCGGCCTTGATCCCGGCGGCCTGGATGATCGGGGTCCAGCGCGCGAGCTCGGCGCGCACCCAGTCGGCGAGCTCTTCCGGCGTCGACGGCGTTGAAGCGACGCCCTGCTTGAGAAAGGTTTCCTGCGTCTCGGGCGCGCCGAGGATCGCGCCGATCTCCCGATTGAGCTTCGCGACGACCGGCCTGGGCGTATTGGCGGGCGCAAACAGGCCGAACCAGAGCTTCGCGTCCATGCCCGGGATGCCGGCCTCCGTCGCGCTCGGAATGTCCGGTGCGCCGGGGAAGCGCGTGGTGCTCGACACGGCGAGGGCGCGCACCTTCCCGGACTTGAGCTGCGCGTGTGCGGTGAGCGGCGACAGGAACGAGACCGGCACTTCGCCCGAGAGCAGCGCCGTCAGCGCATTGCCCGCGCTCTTGTAGGGAATGTGCTGCATCTCGATCCCGGCGACCTTCTTGAGGAGCTCGCCGGTGAGGTGACTGATCGTGCCGTTGCCGGCCGAGGCGTACGGGATCTCGCCCTTCTGCTTCACGTAGGCGATGAACTCCTTCGCGCTCGAGACCGGCACCGACGGATGCACCACCAGCACCGTAACGCCGGTCGCGACCATCGAGACCGGCGCGAAGTCCTTGAGCGGATCGTAGGGCAGGGTCTTCGCGTAGAGCGACACGGCGCTCACGAACGGGCCCGCGTGCCCCATCACCAGGTTGTAGCCGTCGGGCGGCGACTTCGCCACCACGTCCGTGGAGATCGTGCCGCCCGCGCCCGAGCGGCTGTCGACGATCACCGGCTGGCCCCAGCGCTCCTGCAGGCGCTGCGCGAGATAGCGCGAAAGGTAGTCGGCGGTGCTGCCCATACCCTGGCCGAAGATGCGAACCGGCCTGGACGGGAACGTGGCGGCCGGGTCCTGCGCATGCCCTATCTGAGCGATGAAGCAAAAGGCCGCCGTGATGGACGCAATGAGCTTCATGACAGTCTCCTTGCCTCCATTGTCCGGCAGGAAGGCGGGATCAGGTCTTTGGACTGACGATCGAGATGACCCCGGCGTATGCGCACGTTAATTTCGATCCTGCACTGACCGCCGGGGCATTCCGGACAAGTGTCATCGGGTCGCCGGGCACCCAGGCGCCAGGAATTACAGGAATGCAGGGCATCATCTGGGGCGCGCCGCGGGCCGCGGCCGTGGCGCTGGCCACGGACGGATTCACCGTGCTCCTGCACATCCCGAACGGAAGGATGTTCTGAATGGGCAGATAGTCGAGGATGTTCGCGGTCAGCTTCCCAGCCGGGTCGGGCATGCGTACATTTAACGAGCTCGTCGCCGCGCCCATCGTGCACATCAGCGTTGAGCCACTGCATACGGGTGGCATGGAGATCTCCCTTCGTTATGTGCGCGTACGACTTTGCTCGAGAGCGGCTTTCATCTTATCCGCAGTGAACGGCACAGAGCGCAACCGGGCTCCGGTAGCATCGAACACCGCGTTGCCGATCGCCGCCGGAATGGCGCAAGCCATCGGCTCGCCGGCGCCCCAGGCGGTCGTTCCCGGACGATCGATGAGCGCGACCTCCACCTTGGGCGCCTCGGTCATGGTCATGATGGGGTAGGTGGCCCAGTCGACGCTCGTCACCCGGTCGCCGGTCCAGCGCACGCTTTCCTTGAGCGTGCGGCTCACGGTCTGCAGCACTCCGCCCTGGACCTGGTTCGCCACGCCGTCGGGGTTCACCATCTCGCCGCAGTCGTGGCTCGCGCACACCCGCGTGACGCGGATCGCGCCCGAGCGCTTGTCGACCTCGACCTCGGCTACCGCGGCGACGTAAGTGATCGCGTTGTTGTAGCGCAGATACGAAATGCCGCGGCCGGTGACGACGTCGCCGCCTCCGGCATTGGGATTCGGTCCCGGCCGCGCCTGCCAGCCGGCGAGCTTCATCGCCGCCTGGAGGACATCGATCGCCCGATCGTCCTTGAGGTAGCGCAGGCGGAACTCGGCCGGATCGGCCTTGGCCGCCGCCGCGAGCTCGTCCATGAACGACTCGTTGGCGAAGCTGTTTTCGATCCTGCCCGGGCTGCGCAGGTGCGACGAGCGGAAGAAGGTCTCGCTGATGTGCTTGGTATTCACGCGGATGTTGGGGAACTGATAGGGCTGGCCCGAGTTCTGGAACAGGAATCCGACCCAGTTGCCCGGTCGCGGCAGGCCGGACTCCATCGCCGCGAGCAGCGGGAAGTCGAGAGGTTTGAACGCGACGATGTGGTTGAGCGCGATGTAGAAGTCGGCGTTCCACGCCAGCACGTTGCCCTGCGGGTCCAGCCCCGCCTCGAGGTCCATGCTGCGCGGCGGGCTCTTGGGCGAGCGCGCGGTCTCGTCGGCGCGCGACCATTGCACGCGCACCGGCTTGCCGATCGTCTGGCTGATGAGCGCGGCGTCGGCGGCGGCGTCCTCGGTGCCGTTGCGGCCGTAGCAGCCCGCGCCCTCGACGAACACCAGGCGGATCGCCTCGCGCGGCAAACCGGTGATCGCGGAAAGCTCGTGCTGCATGGAATGCGTCGCCTGGGACGAGGTCCACACCGTGAGCTTGCCGTCCTTGAAGTCGGCCACTGCGCAGGACGGGCCGATCGTGGCGTGCGTCTGTACCGCGAAGTCGTAGCGCGCCTTCACGCGCCGCGCGCTCGATTCGAGCGCGCTCTTCGCGTCGCCCGCGGTCTGGGTGACCTCCTCCTTCGCGACCGGCAGCCTGCGCCAATAGTCGAACATGCCTCCCTGGTCGGGAAGGGGAGTGCCGGGCCGCCAGTACACGCGCACGGCCCGCGCCGCCTTGATCGCGGCCCATTCGCTGCGCGCGACTACGGCGAGGAAGTTTTTCTTGCGCACGGTCTGGACGTAGCCGTGCACCTTCCGCGCCTCGGAGAGGTCGACCTCGTCGATGTGCGCTTCGTTCAGATCGGACCGGATCACCCGGGCATGCAGCATCCCGGGCACGCGCACGTCGTGGATGTAGGTGAACTCGCCCGTGACCTTGCCGGGAATGTCGACCCGTCGGATCGACTTCCCGATCAGGCGGTATTCCGAGCTCTTCTTGAGCGCGATCTTCGGATCGACCTCGACGTTGAGCCCGTCGCCGATCAGCTCGCCGTAGCGCAGCGCCTGCGTGGGATTGGACTTCACCCGCACCACGCCGTCTTCAACAATGAGTTCACTGGAAGGAACGGCAAGGCGCTCGGCCGCACGCTCAACGAGCGCACGGCGCGCGCTCGCGGCCGCGCGCCGCAGCTCCGAGCCGCCCTGGAAGATCGTCAAGTTCGCCGCGGTGAGCCACTGGTCGGGCGTGGTCGCGGTATCGCCCATCACCATCTCGACGCGCTCGAAGGCGACGTCGAGCTCCTCGGCGGCGAGCTGCGCCAGCGCGGTGCGGCTGCCGGTGCCGAGGTCGACCTTGCCGCAGTACACGGTGATCCGGTTTTCCGGGCTGATGGTCAGCCAGGAGTCCACCGCTTCCTTGGCGACCGACTTCGGAGCGCGCAGCGTCTGCGCGTTCGCCGCCTGGCCGAACATGGAGAAACCGACTACCAGTGCACCAGTCGCTTTGAGGAATTCCCTGCGGTCCAAGGAAAGGTTCATATCCATGAAAGAGACCTCCCCTAGGCCACCGCCGCGCGCTTGATCGCGGCGACGATGCGTTGATGGGTGCCGCAGCGGCACAGGTTTCCCGCCAGCGCCTCGCGGATCTCGGTTTCGCTCGGGAACTTGTTCGTAGCCAGCAGCGCCGCGGCCGCCATGACCATGCCGTTGATGCAGTAGCCGCACTGCGCGGCCTGCTCGTCGATGAAGGCACGCTGCAGCTTCGAGGGCTTCGCGCTCGTTCCCAGGCCCTCGAGCGTGGTGACTGAGCCTTTGACGTCTGCAACCGGCAGCATGCACGAGCGCACCGCCTGGCCGTCGAGGTGCACCGTGCATGCTCCGCACTGGCCCAGGCCGCAGCCGAAGCGCGGCCCCTTCAGCGCGAGGTTCTCGCGCAGCACGTAGAGCAGGGGCGTATCGGCTTCGACGTCGACGGTGCGATTGCGGCCGTTGACCTTCAGGGTGTACTTGGCCATCGGGGGACCTCCTCGGTGTTCTTTGCGGCCATCCTACTCCGATGGCGGGGCGCCGAACCAAAAAAAAGCCGGGCGGCGCCCGGCTTTTGCCGCTTCGAAAAGCGACTGACTAGCTGATGTTGGGCAACGGGAAGAGCACGCCGCCAAAGAGGAGGTAGGCGAGGAGCAGCGTCCAGATCACGTTCACGAGCTGCGCGGCGATGAAGGCGAGCGCAGGACGGCCGCCCTCCATGGTGGCGAGGTCGACGAAGCGCGTCTCGAGGCCGATCGACACGCAGGCGAGCGCGAACCACCAGGTGCGGAACTCGGTGAGCGCGCTGCGCGTGCCGTTCACCGCCTCGGCGGGCAGAAAGAACGAGAACAGGACCGAGGCGGCGAGGAATCCGAGGACGAACTTCGGGAAGCGCTCCCAGATGATGCCGGCGTCGGTCTTGGTCCCGCCGCCTTTACTCCGAGCCTGTGCGCCGGCCTTGTAGGCCCACCACACCACCAGGATGAAGGCGGCGACGCCGATCAGCGCGTTCTGCGAGAACTTGACGATGACGCCGGTCTTCATCACCGCGTCGCTGATCAGGGCGCCGGCGGCCACCACCGAGGCGCTGGTGTCGAGCGTGCCGCCGAGCCACGCGCCGGCCACGAGGTCGGGCATCTGGAACTTCTTGGCGAGCCAGGGCATCACGATCATCATCGGCACGGCCACGATCAGCACGAGCGAGGTGACTTAGGAGAGCTTCTTCTTGTCGCCCTGGATCGCGCCGCAGGTGGCGATCGCGGCCGATACGCCGCAGATCGCGACCGACGAGGACAGCATGGCGGCGAAATCGTCGTCGACGCGAAGCTTGCGCGCGAGCCAGAAGCAGACGTACCAGATCACCGTCACCACCAGCACCGCCTGCACGATGCCGAGCGCGCCCGCCTGCAGCACTTCCATGAAGAGCAGCCCCGCGCCGAGGATCACGAGGCCGGTCCTGATGTAGAACTCGGTCTGCACGGCGGGCTTGAGCCAGCCCGGCACGCCGACGGTGTTGACCACGAGCAAGCCCGTGAGCAGCGCGAAGATCACGTACTCGACGCCATAGTCGACGAACAGGCCGTTGCCGGCGAGCACGCGGGCGAGCCACGCCAGCGCGAACACCGCGGGGAATCCGGCGAGAAACGCCCCGGCTTTGCCGCCGATGAGGAGCACGCCTACGGCTGCAATGGCGCCCCAGGCAAGGGCGACCCACAGCGCCTTCGCCAGGTTGGGCCAGGCGAAGACCTTCGCCGGCGTCGCCGCGGCGTGAGCCCGGATCTCGGACGCGAGCGTGCCGGCCACGGTATTGCGGCCTGCGGCCTTCGCGACCTGCGCTGCGGCGGTTTCAATGGCCTTGCGGTCATTCCCCAGCAACGCCTGGCGCGGCGGCGCCGCCGCGGGAACCCCCTCGAGAGCGGCATTCCATTCCGGGGCGCGCGAGGCGAGCTGCGCGTCGGGTTGAAGAGGACGAGGGTGGCCAGGATGACGAGGAATCCGAGGTACACCGCCACCCAATCCTCGGTCCGCCAGGAGATTGCCGGGGCGGCGCTCGGCGCCGCAGGTGCCGTTTCCGCTAGTCCGTTCGCCATAGCGGAAAGCACTGTTCCACAAGAAAGAAGGCCCGGCTTGCGCCGGGCCAAGAACTGCTAACCGCTAAGGGGATTCGGGGCGACTAGCGCTTGCAGCCGAACCGGGCGCGCACGTCGGCCATGCCGTCGCTGTCGTCGTTGATGCTCGACGCGGCAGGCTCGTTGTCGCCGGTTTCCTGCGCAAGGGCTTTGCGATAGGACTCGAGGGACTGGGACAGCGCCGCGCACGCGTCGGCGGTCTCGCCGACCTGGCTGCGGGCCGAGGCGACGCGCAGCGCGGTGGCGCTGGCGGCGCGGTAGTCGCGCGCCGAGGTCGACGGGGCCGATTTCTCGATCAGGTCCCTGCCGGTATCCGAGCCGGCGGCGGAGCTAAAGCCGAGCACGATGACGGCGCCGAGCGCTGCGAAGCCTTTTCCGGACTTGCTCATGATCCCTCCCGAGTTTCGTTTGCCGGCCGATCCGGGTGAATCAGCCATCAAAATCACGCCGCCAGAGTACAAGCTGGGCGCGTTCCCGGGGGTAAGCCTTGGTGAGTGTCTTCTTGTGTCTTCTTATAGGAATTTGTGCGGAAACGTCAAAGCTAGAGCGCGGACCGTCCGGCGTAGCGGCGCTTCACGCACAGATACTCTTTCCAGTAGCGCCAGGCGCGCTGCCCCATGATCATCTCCTCGTGGGGATGCCCGACGGGGAACGGCTTCTTCGGCACGTCCGCATCGATCCAGAGGCCGCGGCGCTTCCTCTCCTCGCGCTGGTCGACCAGCCAATCGTTGTAGCTCTCGTACACGATGTGGCCCTCGGGCGCGTCCATGGTGGCCGCGCGGGCGCGGCCGTCGAGCTCGCGCCAGAGCGCGGCCTGCTCCCCGGTGATGGTCGCGGCCCGCACGTCGAGCTTATACCCGGCTTCCTCGAGCTCCTTGCCCGCCACCGCGGCGAAGATCTCCTGGTCTCGCAGGCTGAGCTGGCGCTTGTAGATCCCGATGTAGCGGTCGCTCGCCTCGTGACCAAGCGGCTTGTGGTCCTTGGTGGCGCCCCGGTTTTTAGCCAGCTCGGTCTTGTGGAACTCGAGCATTTCGGGGGCGAACTTCTCGCCCAGGAACACGCACACGTCTTTCAGCACCGCGACCGGGTCCTTGACCAGGTCCTCGTAGCAGAGGTCCATCCATTGATCGGTGGCGAGCTGCTTCCGCCACGGCCGCACCGCGTTCTGGCACAGCGCCCAGCTCTCGGCGGCGCAGAAGATGTTGGTCGGGCCGAACGCCGAGTCGAGATAGTCCGCGCTCGCGTCGCGGCCGTCGCGCGTGATGAAGATGAACTGTGCGTTGGGGAAATCCTCGAGGATCTCCTTCACGAAGAAGAGGTTGTGCGGAGTCTTCTCTCCCCAGCGCGGCTTGTTCCCCACCGAGCGAGCGTAGCGCTCGTGCATCGCGCAGTAGATGCCGGCGAAGCTGCGCTCCTTGAGCTCGGCCAGAATCTCGTCGAGGATAGTGCGAGGGTTGACCTTCATGCCCCAGAACGGGGTCTTGAGCCCGAACACCATCTCCTCGGCGAGGGTGCGGAAGTTGGCGTCCCTCGAGAGATCGCCGTACGTAAAGACGTAGGGCCTGAATCGCGGGTAGTACCAGACAACCTCAGGCACCGCAATGCGCGGGTGACAGCCGAGCATCGCCATGACCAGGGTCGTGCCGGAGCGCTCGGCTCCGATCATGAAAACGGGCCGTTCTTTTAGCGTGATGGGCATTGTTCTATCGTCGAGCGGGGTTCGATCAGGGCTGCTTTACGTCCAGGTCACCCAGCCAGGCGAGGAAGTCGACGAAAGCCTGTCGCGGGGTCTCCTTGAACCCGGCGGGCATGCCGATCTTCTTGAGGATCGCCTGGCCGCTCTCGGTGGAGTCGAGGGCGATGATCGCGGCGCGCAGCCGCTCCACCTGCGCCGGGGAAACCTTGGGCGAGGCGATCATCGGCATGTTGATCTGGTCGCGGCTTCTCGCGATCACGCGGCCGCCGTTCTTCTCCCAGCTGCGGCCGACCCCGGAGGCGGAGTTGACCACGCCGACGTCGAAGAAGCCGTTCTCGAGCGACCAGCCGATCGCCGCCTGATCCCGCATGGATCGCACCGTCTCGCGGCTCATGTCGATCTTGTTGTCGCGCAGCATCGCGTTCGCGGCTCGCCACATGTTCGAATACTGGTCGGGCGTGAGGATGGTCCTGCCCTTGACGTCGGCGATGGTCTTGATGGGCGAATTCTTCACCACGATGAGCAGCGTCTGGTAGGGCTCCTTGGCCGAGACGACCGGCTGGTAGCCGAAGTCGCGCACCGCTTCGGCCGGGACGTCGTTCGGCCGCGAGAGCAGCAGCGCATACGCCTGTGCCTTCAGGTTCTCCTTCAGGCGGTCGCGTCCGCGCGCGTTCACGATGCTGACCTTCGCGCGCAGCGCTTTCTCGGCCACTTCGCCGAATTCCTGGTAGCGGAACAGGATGTCGGCGGCGTCGGCGTTCCCGGAGCCGCCCTCGTTGATCGCGAACACGAGGCTCGTCGATGCAGGCTGCGCCTGGGCGAGCGCCGTGGCGCAGATTGCGAAGGCGGGTGCGAACGCGAGCTGCAGCAGCCGGCGGGCCAGGTTGCGTCTGAGGGCGAAGCTCATTCTCTCCCCTTTCGTGGGCGGCAAGCCGGCCCGGACGCAAAGCACCCATAGCCCACTGCAGTGGGTTTCCCCCGTGCAGCCCGGCTGCCTTGGCGTTGTCGCTTTAGGCCCGTGGCTTTGCGTCCCGGACTTTCGTCCGGTTTGCCCTGGTACGTTTGCAACAGTTGCAAGAAGCTCTGTCACCATACTGGCGGGACGAACGAAAATTCCATAAGCAGTTCGTCACACCGGATTCACGAACCGGATAGCGGGATAAACTCTCATCCCGTGCTCGGCGGCAGGATGTAGAAGTCGAGCTTCAGCACCGCCACCGTGATCCAGAAATAGAGGATCGTGATCACGATCGAGATCACCCCGCCGATGATGCCGTAGACGAACATGCGCTGCAGGTTGGCGCCGTATCCGGCCACGATGCCCTGCGCGCCGGTGGCGGAGGCGGTGGCGTAGCTGAAGCTGAGCGATGCTCCGGCGATCCAGATGAACGCGACCGCGCCGTACTCGAGGCCGTTCCAGTGCGAGAACGCCTTGATGACGAGCGGCATCATCACGCCGGCGGTCGCGGTGTCGGAGGTGACCTGGGAAAGCCCGTTCGAGCCGATGGTGACGGCGCTGATCGCGGCGACGTCGCCGGCGGCGATGAAGGGCTGCAGCCACTGCGCGAACACCGCGCTTACGCCGGTGTCGTTCAGGATGGTGCCGAGCGCCACCGACGCCGGCCAGATGAACAGGATCGTGACCGGGAAGTGGTGCACCAGCGTCGGGATCGAGATGATGTTCTCGCCTTTCCTGGTGCGCGCCGGCAGGAAGAAAAGCAGCGACGCCACGATGAAAAAGAGCGGCGAGAAGGCGAGCCACGCGAAGCTGGGCCCCTTTACGTACTGGGCGTAGAGGGGCTTCAGCATCGCCAGGCCGACCACGAGCAGGAAGGCGAACGAGATGACCTTCTCCTCGTAGGTCATCGGCCCCATCTGCGCGAGCTCCTTGCGGTAGTAGTCCTTGCTGCCCTTGAACTCGGCGATCTCCGGGCGCATGAAGTAGTACATCATGATCGACATCGCGGTCATCACCAGCACCGAAAGCGGCAGCATGCGGATGGTCCAGTCGATGAAGTACACCTCGTGCTGGATGTACTTCTCGAAGAAGGCGAGGGTCACCACCGCCTGGCCGCCGCCGAGCGGCGTGGTCATGCCGCCGACCGCCGCGCCCCAGCTCACCGCGATCAGGATGTTGGAAGCCGCCGCGCTCTTGTAGCGCTCCTCGAAGCTCTGGTATCCCGCGTAGAGCAGCGCCGCCACCGCCACCGGCGCGAAGATGGCGCCGACGGGCGTGTTGGCGACGACGAAGCTCACCACCCCGCAGAGCCAGAACCAGGCCACGGTCTGCGCCTGGACGTTGTTGCCCACGAGGCTCAGGAAGTGCAGCCCGATGCGCCGGGCGAAGCCCCAGCGCGCCCAGGCCGCGGTCATCATCGACATGCCGATGATGAGGAGCATCTCCTTGTCCGCGTAGGCCGCCACCACCTTGTCGAGCGGCATGAACGGGTAGGCCGCCGCGACGAGGATCGGGACCAGGCAGGTGGCCTTGATGTCGATCGGCACCGTGACCCACCAGTAGATCATCCAGAAGAGGATGCCGAAGCCGAAGCGCGCGTTGAGCGGCCCGAGGAAGGGCAGCGCGAGCGACACCAGGAAGAGCGCCGGACCCGCCAGGATGTGGAGCCAGCGGATGCTGCTATCGGAAAGGTCGAATGCGTTCCCGGCCACTACGGTGCGGTCCGGGTCGTGAGTCATCGCCGACCTGTGAGCCCCCATCGCATCCCCCTTTGTTCTATTTCGCGAATTCTTTTTGCGTCGCGAGGATTCTTCGACAGAGGGGAGCGCCGCGTCAACCGAACTTGCGACGGTTCGAGAAAAATCGCCGCCGAGTAAAACTTGAGAGTTAGAACGCGCAGACTTCTATCTGCGCGTCGCGTTTTATCTGCGCGTCCGCTTCTTGGCCTTCTTCGCTTTCTTTGCCTTCGGTGCTTTCTTCTTCGCCGGCGCCTTCTTCATTTCCTGCGCGGAAGGCTGGTACAGCCCCATCATGTTTTCTTCCGTGTCCTTGAACACCGCGATGGAGCCCATGCCGGGCGCGATCTCCTGGCGCGGCAGGATCACGCTGCCGCCGTTCGCGGTGACCTTGGCGAGGAAGTCGTCGATCGACTTCACGGCCACGTAGTTCGCGAACCGCTGGCCCGGCATGTTGCGCTTCATCAGGCCGCCGTTGATGCCGGCCTCGCCTTCCTTGCGCGTGGTGACCCCGAAGTACTCGAGGCCGCCCGCGGGCATGGGCATTTGCTTGATCTTCCAGCCGAACACGTTCTGGTAGAACGTCTGGGCGCGCGCCACGTCGTCGGCGGGAATCTCGAAGTGCACGATCGGGTTCGGCATGGTCTCCCTTCCTCGGTCAGGTCATTTCATTCCCAGAGGCCCGCCGGCATCGGCAGGCCCGCATAGTCCCGGGCGGTCAGCGGCCCGTCGGCCTGGATGCCGAAACGCTCGAGCACCGAGATGATCTGGCGGGCATGCTGCGCCGAGTGCCAGGTACAGCGCTCGAGCAGGTGGTGCAGCGGCTGCAGGCCGTAATAGGTCTTGATGTCCTCCCGGCAGGACTTGTCGGGCAGGGTGGTCCACCACCGCTGAACGCGCGCCCGGACGCTGCGGCCGTAGGCGCGGATGTCCTCGCTCGTCCTCACGTCGGCCGGCGGCGGAGCGTTGTAGACCGAGGTGAGGTCCTCGATCCCGTCCTCGACCGCCTGCAGGAACGAATCCGGCACCTGGTAGACGTGGTAGGCGAGGTCGCGGATGCTGCGGTCGCGCCCGGGCGTGGCGCGCTCGCCGAGGCGCTCGGCCGGGATCTGCATCACGTGGCGCTGCGCCGCCTCGAGCACGGTGAGCCACTTGTCGACGAGCTGCTCCGGCGAAAGCCGCCGGAACGCCACGTCGCGGCCGAGGAAGCGCGAGACGTCGGCGAGCTCCTGGGCGAACACGTATTCGTCACCCTTGCGGACGACCGGAACGGTTCGCACGCCGAGCCGGCGCAGGTCTTCCATCGCCTCCGGGGTCGCCGAGACATTGACGGACTCGTATTCGACTCCCAGGCCGGACAGGAACTCCTTGACCCGCACGCAGCTCGAGCATCCGGGGCGCCAATAGACTTTCAAACCTTCTCCCGGGCTCGCCTTCAGGCCCTCTGCCGCCATATGCGGTTCTCCTCGCGAAACGGAAATTCTACGCCGCCACGCGCATGAGCGTCTGCGCGTAGGCCGGCGCGGTCGGCTCGTGCATGAAGTACACGAAGGTGTCGCTCCAGCCGCATTGCGCAATCTTGCGGCCCCATTGTTGCAGGTCTTCGTCCGAGTAGGTCTCGAGGCGCAGCCGCACGTAACCCCAGGGCGCCGTCTCGACCAGCGGCGGCGGCGCGTTGTCCTCGCGCTCGGAGAGGCAAAGCGCCGCCCCGGCGCTCCGCAGCGCATCGTAGACCTCGTCGTCGAACCAGGAAGGGTTGCGAAACTCGAATGCGGCGCGATGGTTCTGCGGCAGAAGCCGCAGGAAGGCGGCGAGGCGCGGCAGGTCCTTCTTCATCTGCGGCGGAAGCTGGAACAGGACCGGGCCGCGCTTCTCGCCCAGGGCGGCGAGCGCCCGGTAGAGGTAGTTCACGGAATCGGCCGCGGTTTCCGCCTTGAGGCGGGCGATGTGCGTGATGCGCCGCGAGGCCTTGATCGCAAAGCGGAAGCCCGCGGGCGTGGCGCGGGCCCAGTTCTCCAGCATGGCTGCGGCCGGCATGCGGTAGAAGGTGTTATTGATCTCGACGGTGGGCAGCCGCTCGGCGTACCAGGCCAGCATTGCGTCGGGCTTGATGCTCTGCGGATAGAACACGCCTTTCCACTCCTTGAAGGAGTAGCCGCTGGCCCCGGCCAGGAGCCTTTTAGAATTCAGCATGAGAATGGCATGGCGAAGGAAAAGTTAACCGAATATTCGGCCAAGCGCAGCTTCCAGGCCACGCCCGAGCCCGCTCCGGCGGCCGGGGAGGCGCGCGAGGGGCCGCTCCTCTTCGTCATCCAGCAGCATTCCGCGCGCCGGATGCACTACGACTTCCGCCTCGAGTGCGACGGGGTGCTCAAGTCCTGGGCGGTGCCGAAGGGCCCCTCGCCCGATCCCGCCGAGAAGCGTCTCGCGGTGCACACCGAAGACCATCCCCTCGCGTACGCCACCTTCGAGGGAGTCATCCCGCCCGGGCAGTACGGGGCGGGGGAGGTCATCGTCTGGGACTGCGGCGTGTATTCGCCCGACGAGGGCGGACACTGGTTCCACGACCGCGCCGAGGCCGAGCGCCAGGTCCGCGCAGGGCTCGGCAAGGGCAAGCTCAGCATCCTGCTTCGCGGAGAGAAGGTGAAGGGCTCCTACGCGCTGGTGCGCACCAAGGAGCAGAAGAACTGGCTCCTCATCAAGCACAAGGACCGCTTCGCGGCCAAGGCCGACCTCACCGCCCGGGATCGCTCGGTCCTGACCAACATTTCAGTCGAAGAAATGAAAGCGATGCCCGCGCATCGCCTGCCCCTCGAGCGCCTGGTGCCGACCGGGGAGCCCCGCGCGCTGCCCGCGAACCTCGCGCCGATGCAGGCCGAGCTCGGCGAGGCCGCCTTCAATCGCCCCGACTGGATGTGGGAGCCCAAGCTCGATGGCTACCGCGCGCTCGCGTTCATCGACGCCAAGGGCGGCGTACAGCTTCGCTCCAGGCGCGGGCTCGACCTCGCCAAGGACTTTCCGCGTCTCGCCGAGGAGCTCGCAAGGCAGTCGGTGAACGCCATGGTGCTCGACGGCGAGATCGTGGCGTTCGACGACACCGGCAGGCCCTCCTTTAACGCGATGCAGAATCGTTCCCAGCAGGCGGTCTTCTACTGCTTCGACCTCGTCAATTTCGAGGGCATCGACCTGCGCAGACTCGAGTACGCCGACCGGCGCCGCTACCTCGTGCAGTGCCTGCTGCCGTCGCCTCTGGTGCAGCTCGTGCACGCCGCCGACGACGGCGTGGCGCTCCACGATGCGGCGATGGCGAGCGGTCTCGAAGGCGTGATCGGCAAGCGCAAGGACAGCCGCTACGAGTCCGGAAAGCGCTCGGGCGCCTGGCTCAAGGTGAAGGCGACGCAAAGCGCCGAATTCGTGATCGGCGGCTATACGACGGGCAAGGGCGTGCGCGCTCCGCTCGGCGCGATCCTGGTCGGGTACTGGGTGGACGGGAAGCTGCGCTACGCCTCGCATGTCGGTTCCGGGTTCGACGACGAAACAATTTCGTCGGTGGAAGCAAGGCTGAGGTCGCTTCGCGCGAGCGAGAATCCCTTCAGCGAGAGGCCGCCGGTGAACGCGCCGACGCAGTGGGTGAAGCCGGAGCTGGTCGCGGAGGTGAAATTCCAGAACTGGACCGACGACGGGAGCCTGCGTGCGCCGGTGTTCCTGCGCCTGCGTGACGACATCGAGCCGAAGGAGGTGAAGAGAACGCAGAGCTCAAAACCCGCGACGAGCCAAGGCGGATCGGATGAGATCAGCGAAATCGTGCAGCAGCTCGAGGGCAAGAAGAACGCCTTCACCCTCGCGGTCGGCCCGCACCAGATCCGGCTGACGCACCTCGACCGCGTGTATTGGCCCGCGGACGCGGCGCTGAAGCAGCCCGCGCTCACCAAGCGCGACCTGATCCGCTACTTCGCCGAGGTGTCGCCTTGCATCCTGCCGCATCTCGCCGACCGCCCGCTCACCATGATCCGCATGCCCGAGGGAATCCACGGCCAGCGCTTCTTCCAGAAGCACTGGGAGCAGGAGCGGCCGCCCTTCGTCGAGACGATCACGGTCTTCTCCGGCCACAAGGACGAGAGCCACGACTACCTGCTTTGCAACAACCTGCCGACGCTGCTCTGGCTCGCCCAGTCCGGAACGCTCGAGTTCCATGTCTGGCATTCCCGCGCCCGGCCCGGCACGGACGCGGCCTCGCAGAGCACGGACTATGCTTCTTCGCTCGACTCGCTCGAGGCCTCGGTGCTGAACTACCCCGACTACGTGGTGTTCGACATCGACCCCTACATCTATTCGGGCAAGGAGGCGCCGGGCGAGGAGCCCGAGCTGAACACGGTGGCGTTCGAGAAGGGCAAGGAGGTGGCGTTCTGGCTGCGTGAGCTATTGCACAGCATGTCGCTCGAGCCGGTGGTAAAGACCTCGGGCAGGACCGGGCTGCACGTCTTCGTGCCGATCCGCCGCACCATCGATTTCGAGGCCGCCCGGGCGGTGTCGGAGCTCGTCGGCAGGCACCTCATGCGCGCCCACCCCAAGGACATCACTCTCGAGTGGAGCGTGCCCAAGAGAACGGGAAAAATCTTTATGGACTACAATATGAACGTCCGCGGCAAGACGCTGAACGTCGCCTATTCGCCGAGAGGCGCAGCGGGCGCGCCGGTGTCGATGCCGCTGAGCTGGGAAGAGCTCGCTACCGCGCACCCGCTCGATTTCAGGATCACGAACGCGGCCGGGCGCCTGGCGAAGACGGGCGATCGCTGGGCCGGCGCCCTGAGCAGCAAGCAGAGTTTGGAACAGGCGCTGGAGCGGGTGAAGGCGTGAGGCATGTGACGAGACTGAAAAAAGGATAACAACATGGCTGCACGATCGATCGCGTCGCTGACCATCTCGTTCGGGCTGGTCTCCATCCCGGTGAAGCTGTTCTCCGCCACCGAGGCATCCAAGGCGATTTCCTTCAATCTGCTGCACAAGACTTGCGGCTCGCGCCTCAAGCAGCAGTACCTGTGCGCGAAGGAAGAGATCCCGGTGGCGCGCGAGGAGATGGTGAAAGGCTACGAGTTCACCAAGGACCAGTACGTGATGTTTGCGCCCGAGGAGCTGAAGGCGATGGAGGAGGCGGGAACCCACACCGCCGACATCACCGAGTTCGTGCCGGTCGAGTCGGTCGACCCGATCTACTTCGACAAGGCTTATTACCTGGCGCCCGACAAGGGCGGCGCCAAGCCGTACGCGCTTCTCTCGCGCGCGCTGCGCGAGTCCGGGCGCTGCGCGCTCGGCCGCTGGGCCGCGCGCGGCAAGCAGTACATCGTCATGATCCGGCCGATCGAAAGGGACGGCTCCGACGGCCTGGTGATGCAGCAGCTCCTCTACGCCGCCGAAGTGCGCTCGATCACGGAAATCGAGATCCCGAGGACCGAGGTGAAGGACGCCGAGCTCAAGCTCGCGCAGCAGCTCATCGAGCAGCAGGCCTCCGAGACTTTCGACCCGGGCGCCTACAAGGACGAAGTGCGCGGCCGAATCGAGGCCGCGATCCAGAAGAAGGTCGAAGGGCAGGAGATCACCCTGGCCGAGGCGCCCGAGCCATCCGGCGGCCAGGTGATCGACCTGATGGAAGCCTTGCGCGCGAGCCTGGAGAAGAAGCCGGCGCGCAAGGCCGAGGCCGCCAAGAAGGCCGAGCCGGCGAAGCCGGCGGGGAAGAAGGCAGCGAAGAAATAGAGGGCAGCGCCGCGTGCACCAATATGGCGTGCGGGAGGTGGAGAAGCTCCTGCGGCTGCCGCGCAGCACCATCCGCGCCCTGATCGACGCCGGCTTCGTCTCCCCGGCGCGCGGCCCGCGCAAGGCGTGGCGGTTCTCGTTCCAGGATCTCATCGTGCTGCGTACCGCGCAGGCGCTGGTTGCCGCCAAGGTTCCGGCCAAGCGCATCACGCGCTCGGTGCGCGAGCTGCGCCGCCATCTGCCCGAGGCCATGCCGCTCTCGGGCCTTTCGATCTGCGCGGTCGCGGACAAGGTCGTGGTGAAGGAGGGCGCGAGCCGCTGGCAGGCGGAGTCGGGGCAGTACCTCCTCGCCTTCGAGGGCGACCCGGCAAACGGCTCCCTGAGCGTGATGGAGCGCAAGCCCGCGGCGCCGAAGGCCTCGGCGAACGACTGGTTCGACCGCGGCATCGACCTCGAGGAAACCGATCCGGCCGGCGCGCTCCAGGCGTACGCCGAGGCGATTGAGCTCGATCCGAAGCTCGTCGATGCACACGTGAACCGCGGCTGGCTGCTGCATGAAGCCGGGCGCTTCGACGAGGCCGAGCAGGCGTACCGCGCCGCCATAGACGCGTGCGGAAGCGAGCCGCTCCTGCTCTACAACCTCGGCGTGCTCCTGGTCGACATGGACCGCAAGAAAGAGGCGGTCGAGGTCTACGAAGGCGCCGTGCGCGTCAACCCCGGCTTCGCCGATTGCCACTACAACCTCGCGCTTCTCTGCGAGGAGCTCGACATGCCTCGCGAGGCCATCCGGCACATGGCGCAGTACCGTAAGCTCACCGGGTCCCGTCCCGAGTGAGCAGGCTTTTTGCCTTTGCCTTTCTAGCCCTTCTGAACAATTCTGCCTGGGCCGAACGCTGCATCGCGGTCGACGGCGACACGCTTGTCTGCAACCACCAGAAAGTGCGCCTCACCAACGTCTACGCCGCCGAGATGAACCAGCCCGGCGGGGCCGCGGCAAAGAAGAAGATGCAGGCGCTGGTGCAGAATCGCGAGGTGGGACTGGTCACGCACGGCCACGACCGCTACGGCCGCATCCTCGCCGAGGTCTACGTCGAAGGCCGCCGCATCGAGCAGGCCGACATCGGCCCGCGCGCAGGCCGCGGCAGCACCTGGGGCGCCGATCGCCACGTGTACGTCCGCACGGTCCAGCCTAAAAAAGCCAAGTAGTTCTTCCCTCGCGGGCGCGGAGGCAAAGTACATAGCGCCGGCCGCCGCCTTCGGCGTAGCGTGTCGACGACCGATACGCAAAGGGGGATGCAGTGCAGACGCGATTCGGCATGCGCACGGCCTTCGCCGCCTTGCTCCTCGCCTGCCTCGCGGGATGCGGGATCGAGGAGCCTCTCTCCGAGGCCGACAAGAGCCTGTTCCTGCGTCCGGCTGACCTCGTGCGCTACGGCTTCCAGTACGATGACCCGGCGAGCTACGAGAAATTCTCCAAGAGCCGGCAGATCGACGGCGCCTACCAGCTCAAGTACGAATTCAAGCCGGACGGAAGCGAGCGGCGCCGCGTGTTCATCTACGCGAGCGTCTCCGTGGCGCAAAGCGAGTCCGATGCGGCGCTGAACGAGAGCGCCGAGGCGGTCGGCATGGTCATCGGCCTCAAGGCGAGCGGCGTCGAGGAACGCGAGCTGCGCCTGAAGTCCGGCAACGACCAGAGCAAGCTGCGCCTCCTCGTCAAAGGCGACAAGCCGCTCGGCAACATCTTCACCGTCCGCGATGGCCGAAAGACCTACCTCCTCATGGTGACAGGCCTCTACTTCGACGACGCCGAGGACTGGAAGAAGCTCGTCGCGCCCAAGCTCGAGCAACTCGCGGGCTACTCCCCGGTCTAGCTTCGCGGCATCACGAATCCGGCCGCTTGTGCCGGAACCCTTTCTCGAAATGGCCGCGCCCCTCGAGGTCGCCCTGCTCGAAGATCCAGGTGTAGCCGCCGCTCGGGTTGGAGAGGATCTCCCAGGCGTTGTCGTCGCCGTCCCAGAATAGAAAGCTGTACGTGCCGTGGCGCGCGGAGGGCTTCTGGATGTCGTGCAGGCCCCATTTCCCGGCCTGCTCGGTACACAGGCGCCAGGCCTCGTCGACTTCGACGTCCGTGTTAACGTCGAGGCCGTTGTGATAGCAGCGCGGCATCGGCTCCTTGTTCTTGATGAGGACCACCGCGTAGACGTGGTTGCCGCCGAGGCGGACCATGAGCGAAACGTGGCTCGTGCGCACCACTTCGAGCCCGAGGAACTCCTCGTAGAAGCGCCGGGTGGCCTCGAGGTCCTTGGAGCCCAGGGTGCCGTGCGATAGGAAGCGCGTCTTCAGCGTCGATGTCTTCATGAGCTTCACTCCAGCTTGATCCGGGCTTCGCGGATGACCTGGCCCCACAGGCGATGGTCGGCGCGCAGGCGCTCGGAGGTGGACTCGGGCGAGCCGCCGCCGGGCTCGGCGCCGAGGTCGAGGATGCGCTGGCGCAGCTTCGCGCCGTCGAGCGCCGCCTGCAGGCGCTGATTCAGGAGCCGGATGACCTCGGGTGGCGTGCCCTTCGGCGCGAACACCGCGAACCACGCGCTCATCTCCCAGCCGGGAAGCCCGGCCTGCGCCGAAGTCGGCACGTCGGGCAGGCTTGCGAGGCGCTCCTTCGCCGCGGCGGCGAGCGGTCGGATCTGTCCGGTCTTGAGATAGGGCAGGGCCGACCCAACGCTGATCGACATCGCCTGAAGGCGTCCTGCCAGCATGTCGGGCAGCGCGTTACCGATTCCCTTATAGGGCACATGCATGAGCTTCACTCCGGCGAGGCGCCCGAACAGCTCGAGCGAGAGGTGCGGCGGGCTGCCGATGCCTGCGGACCCGTAATAGACCCTGCCGGGATTGGTCCTGGCATACGCGATGAACTGCGCAAGGTCCCTCGCTTCCATGTTCGCCGGCACGACGAAGATGTGCGCGGCGTCGGCAAGGTTGATCACCGCTGCGAGGTCGGTCAGCGGATCGAACGGCACGGAGCGTTCGAGGAGCGGTTTCACCGCCAGGTTGCCCGCCGCGGCGACCATCAGGGTGTAGCCGTCGGCCGGCGAGCGAATCAGCAGGTCGGCCGCGAGGTTGCCCGAAGCCCCGGGCTTGTTCTCGACCACCACCGGCTGTCCCACCCGCGCGGCAAGTGCTTCGCCCGTCAAGCGGGCAAGCAGGTCGGTGAGGCCGCCCGGCGAAGTGTCGACGATGAGACGTATGCCACGCGCGGGATAGGGCTGCGCCGCCGCAGCCGCGACAAACATTGTCAGGGCGAGCGCGAAAGCGAGACGGGCGAGCCGCATGCGTTTCTCCATGATAGTGTAGACACGTCATGCAGGTCCTACCGAACGCCACCGTCGGCGCGGAAGTCCGCGGGGTCGATCTCGCGAGCGCCGGCGCGAAGGAGATCGCCGAGGTCAAGCAGGCCTGGTACCGCCACGACGTGCTGGTGTTCCGCGGCCAGAAGCTCTCCGACGACGACCTCCTCGCCTTCTCGAAGCACTTCGGCACGCTCGACCCGCCGCCCAACCAGGGCGCCGGGCGCAAGTCGCCGCCGGGCTACCCGGACATCTACGTGGTGTCGAACGTGCTCGACGACTACGGCGAGCCGATCGGCGCGCTCGGGGACGGCGAAGCCGCCTGGCACACCGACATGAGCTACATCGCGTGGCCGCCTGACGCGTCGATGCTCTACTCGCTCGAGATTCCGCCGAGCGGCGGCGACACCTCTTTCTGCAGCATGCGTGTCGCGCTGAAGAAGCTGCCGCGCGCGCTCCTCGAGCGCGTCAAGCACCTCGACATCAAGCACGACGGCACCTACGACTCGGGCGGCAACCTGCGCAAAGGCGTCACCGCGAGCAACGACCCGGCGCGCTCGCCCGGCACGCCGCACCCTGTCGTGATCGCGCACCCCGAGTCGGGCGAGCAGGCGCTTTACCTCGGCCGCCGGCGCAACGCCTACATTGTGGGGCTGTCGCTCGAGGATTCCGAGCGCCTGCTCGACGAGATCTGGTCCTACGCCGAGTCGGCCGTGTATCGCCACAAGTGGGCAGTAGGCGACCTCGTGCTGTGGGACAACCGCACCACCATGCACCGGCGCGACGCCTTCGACCCGAAAGCGCGCCGCGTCATGCATCGCACCCAGATCAAGGGCTCGCACGCCCCGAAGCGCGCCGCGCTGTAGCTGCGACATATGACAGTCGCAGGTGTAGAGCTGCGGCAGGCAAGCCTGGCCGATGCCGAGTTCATCTACCGGCTGGTCGAAGTGACGATGCGGTCATACGTCGAGCAGATCTGGGGCTCCTTCAGCGAGGAGCTCAACCGGCAGAATATTGCCGAGACCATAGCGGCGAAGAATTACTCGATCATTCAATGCCGCGGCGAGAATATCGGTGCGATCTCGGTAGAGAGGCATGCGGATTTCATCGAGCTAAGCCAACTGTTCATCCTTCCGCAGCACCAGAACAAGGGCATTGGCACGTCGCTCGTCCGGACGCTCGCCTTGGAGGCTAGGCAAGGGGGCATGCCGCTGCGCCTGCGCGTCCTGAAAAGCAACCCGGCGCTTTGCCTCTATGAGCGCCTGGGTTTTCGGGTCTCTTCGACCACGCCGGAACGCGTGTACATGGAGCTTAATGCCTAAACTACTTCTCGGGCTCGCCATCTGCTTCTCTGGTCTTGTCCACGCGCAAGGGGTTTACACCGACGCGCCAGGTCGAGCTGGTAGTGCACAGCGCCCTCGGCGGAGGCTCCGACGTATTCGCGCGTGCGCTGGTCGAGATGATCGAGGGCGAGAAGCTCCTGGCGCAGCCGGTGCGGGTGGTGAACAAGACCGCGGGGGCGAGCGCCGAGGCGATGGCGTATCTCGCGGGAAAGCGCGGCGACGACCATACGCTTGCCGTTTTCACCAACACTTGGCTTACCACGCCGCTGACACGCAAGGACCCGCAGCACAGCCTGCGCGACTTCACGCCGGTTGCGCGCCTGGTGCTCGAGCCCACCATCGCGGTGGTCCGCGCCGATGCACCCTATAGGACGCTCAAGGAATTCATCGAAGAGGCCAAGCGAAAGCCCGGGGCGCTGAAGCAGGCGGGAGGCTCGCTGACCGCGATCGAGAGCATGACCGGGCTGCTGCTGCAGAGCGCGACCGGGACCAAGTGGACCTTCGTCTCGACACCGGCGGTGGCCGATCGGATGGCGAACCTGGTCGCCGGCAAGGTGGATATCGTGATCCCGCAGCCGCAGGACGCCAACGAGCAGATCGCCGCCGGCAAGGCGCGAGCGATCGCGGCGATCACCGGGGGCGGCGCCTCGCCGCGCTGCCCGATGTCCCGACGGTGAAGGAGCAGGGGATCTCGATGTCGATCATCGCCAACGTTCGCGGCATTGTCGCGCCCGCCGCGCTACCCCAAAGTGCGATAAGTCATTGGGAGCAGCTGTTCACCCGCCTCGCGACCACGCCGAGCTGGCGCAAGTACGTGGCCGACAACGAGGTCGAGGACGTCTTCCTCCGGGGTGCGGCGCTCGCGCCCTATATCGAAGAGCAAACCGCCCTGATGCGCCGCGTGCTGCGCGAAGCCGGCGTGCAATAATCGCCGCATAAGAATTCGAGGAGGATGGAATGGCGAATCCGAGCTTCGCCCGGCGGCGGCTGCTCGCGGGTACGGCGGCTGCAGTTTTTCTTGGAAACGCAAGAGCACAAGCTTTTCCCTCGCGCAACATGCGCGTGGTCATTCCCACGGGGCAGGGCGGGGGGGCCGATCGCCTCGCGCGCGCGTTTGACGACTTCTGGGGCGCGCAGCTCAAGACCAAGTTCGAGTACGCCTTCCACCCCGGCGCCGCCGGGCAGGTCGGCTACGAGCTCTACCTCCACAAGCGCGAGCGCGACGGCCACAACCTGCTCTTCGGCAACATGGGGCCGGAGATGATCATGTACGCCCTGCAGAAGCCGCCCTACAAGTTCCCGGGCGACTACCAGTACTTCTGCCGGCTCGACGTCGACGACAGCGTGGTGTTCGTGCGCCAGAAGAGCCCCTTCAAGCGCATCGACGACCTGGTGGCGGAGGCGAAGAAGAAGACGGTGAACGTGGCGGTGAGCCGCCTGCCGCACCCGGCCTCGATCGGCATGCTGGCGCTCGGCAACTCGGTGAAGGCGCGATTCAATCTCGTGCCGTACGGCGGCGGTAACCCGACGCAGGTGGCGGTGCTGAACGGCGAAGCCGACTGCGGCGCGCTGCCGATCGCCGGGGTGGTCTCGCTCGGCGACCAGCTGCGCATCCTCGGCATCTTCAACGACGATACCCAGAAGATGGCGAAGTACCTCGGCAACGCGCCTTCGGTGAACGCCGCTTTCGGCACCAAGCTGCCGGCGCTCTACTCGTCGCGCGCCTGGGCCATCCACAGCGAGGTGATCGACAAGTTCCCGGACCGCTTCGCGCTCCTCGAGAAGACCGCGCGCGCGGTGTTCGACATGCCGAAGTACCGCGAGGAGTACGCCAAGACCGGGGCGCCGATCGAGACCATCCAGTTCGGCGACCGCGCGACCTGTACGCGCTACGCCAACTCGATGGTAGATCTCGCCAACGAATACCAGGGGTTGCTCACAGCGAAGAAGAAATAGGAAGTGGATAAGGGAGTGAAGCAAAGAGCATCCTTGGGCGCCGACCTTGTCATCCCGGCGCTCGCGGCCGCATTCGGGGCCTACTTCTTCTTCTCGATCGCCGACCTCGCCTGGGAGGCGAAGGCGAACGGCATGGTGATCGGTGCCATTCTGCTGATTCTCGTGCTCGTTCAGCTGGTGCGGATCGGCATGCGACTTCGTGCGGGTGACGCGGACCTGGGGTTCGAAAGGCTGATCAGTCCCCGCGACGCGCTGCCGAAGCGCATCGGCCTGGTGCTCATCACGATCGCCTTCATCGCCACCATGCACTGGCTCGGCGTCACGCTCGGGATGCTGCTCGCGCTCTTCGCCTCGCTGTGGATCCTCGGCGTGCGCAGCCGCAAGGCGCTCGTGCTCGTGCCGCTCGCGGTGGCCGCGTGCGTGTATCTGCTCTTCGTGGCCGCGCTGCAGTCGGACATTCCGCACGGCCCGGTGGAGTGGCTGCTGGAGAAGCTCCTTTCATGAGCTGGGAATTCCTGCTCGACCAGTTCGCCACCCAGTTCGGCCTTTGGTGGGTGATCTGGCCCGCGATCCTGCTCGGCATCGTGGTGGGCATCCTGCCTGGCTTCAGCCCGCAGAACACGCTCATCATGCTGCTGCCGCTCACGCTGTCGGTGCCGGTGGAGCGGGCGATGGCGTTCATGATCGCGCTCTACTGCGCGAACCACCTCGCCGGCGGCATCCCGGCGATCCTGGTGCGCATCCCGGGCTCGGGCGGGGCCGCCGCGACCACGCTCGACGGCTACCCGATGACGCAGAAGGGTCAAGCGCAGCAGGCGCTGGTGCTGTGCTTCACAGCCTCGGTGTTCGGGGGCCTCATCACCACGCTGGTGACGCTCGCGCTGCTGCCGTGGCTCTCGCAGCTCGGGCTGTACCTGCGCTCGGTCGAGATGGTGATCGTGATGCTCTTCGGCCTCACCCTGATCGCCGTGATCGCCGCCAAGGACACTCTGAAGGGCCTGATCGCCGGTTTCTTCGGCCTGCTGATCGGGGTGATCGGCACCGACCACATCTACAACACGCCGCGCGCCACCTTCGGCTTTCTCGAGCTCTACGACGGCGTGCCGCTGGTCCCGGCGCTGATCGGCCTGTTCGCCATCTCCGAGGCGCTGGTGATGCTCGAGGAGAAGATGATCGTCGACGAGGCCGGGCGCGAGCGTGCGCTGCAGGCGCGCTGGTCCGACACCGTCGAGGGCCTGCGCATGTCGCTGCAGAAGTGGTGGCACATCGTGTGGACCGCGTTCGTCGGCCTTTTCATCGGCATCGTGCCCGGCGCGGGAGCGAGCATCGCCTCGTTCGTCGCCTACCAGCAGTCGCGCCTGTGGTCCAAGAATCCGGAGGCCTACGGCACCGGCGTGCCCGAAGGCGTGATCGCGCCCGAGTCGGCGAACAACGGCGTCACCTCGGGCACGCTTGTGCCGACCCTTGCTCTCGGTGTGCCCGGCGGCAGCACCGCCGCCGTGATGATGATCGTGCTCCAGTACCACGGCATGGTGATGGGGCCGCGTCTGTTCGCCACCGACCCGGGCGTCGCCTACGGCGTGTTCGTGTCGATGGCGGTGGCCTACATCTTCATGATCTTCACCATCCTGCCGCTCGCGCGCTACATGTCGCGGGTGGTGCTTTTCGAGACCAGCTACCTCGCACCGATCATCATCCTCGTCACCATCGTGGCCGCGTTCGGCGAACGCCAGTACCTCTTCGACATGGCGCTCGCGCTCGTCTTCGGCGTGATCGGCTACATCGCCCACAAGACCAGCTACCACGTCACGGCGATGCTGATCGGCATCCTGCTCGGACCGCTCTTCGAGCAATATCTCGTGCGCGCGCTGCGCCTCTCCGAGGGCAACCTGCTGATCCTCTTCTCCTCGCCGCTCGGCAACGTGCTGTGGGGGCTGCTCGCGCTGTCACTGGTCCTGCCGCTGTGGCGCGGCCACCGCCAGAAGAAGCCGCTCGTGCGCGAGGAAGGCTAGTCGACCTTGGCGCCCACGGCCTTGACGATCTCGCCGTACTTGGCGTACTCCGAGCGCAACTGGGTCGCGAACTCCTCGGGCGTGGTGACGTAGGGCTCGAGTCCGCCGACGTTGCGGATCTTTCCGCGCAAGGCCTCGTCGGCGAGTAAGCGGCTTGTTTCGCCTCTTATCCTCGAGAGGATGGGGCCGGGGATGCCGGCGGGGGCGAAGAGCGCAAGCCACGGCGTGACTTCCAGGTCGGGGTAGAACTCGGAGAGCCGCGGCAGATCCGGGTACGCCGCCGAGCGCCTCTTGCCGGCGACGGCGAGCCCGCGCAGCCTGCCAGCCTTGATGTGGCCCGACACCGAGTTGCCGCCGAACATCGCGCTGACCTCTCCCGCCAGGATGGCGACGGTCGCCGGACCGCCGCCCTTGAAGGGGACGTGCAGCAGGTCGATGCCGGCGCGAGCCTTGAACATCTCCATCACCAGGTGGTGCTGGCTGCCGTTTCCGATCGAGGCGTAGGCGAGGGGCGGAGTGGCGCGCCGCGCGTACTCGACGAATTCCTGCAGGTTCCGAACCGGCAGCGCCGGACTGACCGACAGCACCATCTGCGTGTTCGCCAGCGTCGTGACCGGATCGAGGTCCTTCAGCGTGTCGAGCGGCATCTTGGCGTAGAGATGCGGCCCGATCACGATCTGCGCGTCGGCGCAGAGAAGCAGCGTGTGTCCGTCGGGCGCGGCGTGCGCCGTGGCTTCCATTGCGAGGTTGCCGTTCGAGCCCGGCCGGTTCTCCACGACCACGGGCTGGCCGAGCGCCTCGGCGAGCCGCGGCGCGAACACCCGCGCCAGCGTGTCGGTGGCGCCGCCGGGGGGATTGGGAACCAGGAGCCGGATCGCCCGAGCCGGGTATTGCGCCGAGGCCGTTCCGGAAAGAAGAAGAAAAACTAGGAGGAGCCGAACCATTCGAACAGCCATCCCGAAGGGAACGGCAGGTGCAGCAGCAGATCGAAAAGTCCGTAGAACACGCCCCAGGTGCCCAGCGTGATGGCGATCGAAATGGCCCAGCCCTCGCGCCCCTGGAGCTTCAGATAGAGGAACACGAAGAGCGGGATCGCGATCGGAAACCCGAGCAGCACGATCGCGGCGAAGAACGCGAAGATCCAGCCGGTGGCAGTCAGCGTGCGGCGCAGGGTGTCCTTGCCGATCGAGAGCTGGAAGTCGCGCGCCTCCTCGTTCGTCGGATCGGCGCCGAACAGTGTCCACAGAGCTTCCGCGGCCGCGAGCGCGAAAAGCGGAACGCCGATCACCAGCGGGAAGAGGGCGGCCTTCCACGGCCACGCGGTGGCCGCGATGATCCCATAGCCCGAGACGACCATGATCAGCGCGGACAGGGTTAGGGAAGCCTTCTTATGCACGCGCTGCCGCCGCCCTTCTGCGCGCCTGGAACAGCGGATACACGATCACCGCGATCGTGATCGCGATCAGCACCAGCACCACCGGGCGCGTCAGCCACGCCGCTTCGTAGCGCGCCATCGAGATATACAGGTTGTTCTCGACGATCTTGCCGACCACCAGGCCGAGGACCAGCGGGGCGCGCGGCCAGCCGGCGAGCACCATCAGGTAGCCGACGGCGCCGAAAAGGAGCGTCACCACAAGGTCCCCGTAGTGGTTGTTCGAGGTGTAGCTGCCGATGAACACCAGCACCAGGATCACCGGAATCAGCAGGCTGCCGCGCACCGTGGTGAGCTTGGCCAGCTTGTTCAGCAGCGCGAAGCACGCGATCACCGTGACGACGTTGGCGATGACGATGGTCCACACCATCGAGAAGGTCACCGGCAGGTGCTTGGAGAGCATGTCCGGGCCGGGCACCAGCCCAAGGAGGTAGAACCCGCCGAGCAGGATCGCCATCGCGGTGCTGCCCGGAACGCCGAAAGCGATGGTCGGGATTAGCGAACCGCCTTCCTTGGAGTTGTTCGCCGCGCCGGGTCCGAGCACGCCGCGCACGTCGCCCTGGCCGAACCCGCGGCGCTCCTCGGCGTTGCGGGCGCTGTGGGTGGCATGGCCGTAGGCCATCCACTGCGCCACCGCGCCGCCCATGCCCGGCATGATGCCGATGAACGTGCCGATGAGGCTGCAGCGAATCGTGAGCCAGAAATGGCGAAACGTGTCCTTGACGCCTTCGAACGCGCCATGGGAAAGTTTTCCTGCGGGCGCTGCGCTGGCGATCGAGGTGCCGCGCACGACGAGGTCGATGATCTCGGGGATGGCGAAGAGGCCGACCAGCACCGGCACCAGGTCGAGTCCCTGCCAGAGGTAGAGCGTCCCGAGGGCGTAGCGCGCGACGCCCGCCTGCGGGTCTTGCCCGATAGTGGCGAGGAACAGGCCGAGCGCCCCGGCGAGGAACCCGCGCAGCATGCCGCGGCCGCCCGGCGAGGAGAGCGCCGCGATGAACGCGATCCCCACGAGCCCGAGCATGAGGAGCTCGGGCGAGCCGAAGGTGAGCACGAGCGGTCGAACGATGGGGATCGCGGCCGCGAGCGCCACCGCGCCCACGAGCGCGCCGACGAGCGAAGAGGCGAGCGCGGCGCCGAGCGCGCGCCCGGCCTCGCCCTTCTTCGCCATCGCGTACCCGTCGAGCACCGTGGCGGCGCTCGCCGCCTCGCCGGGCACGCCGAACAGGACCGAGGTGATGTCGCCGGTCGTTGCCGTCACCGAGTGCATGCCGAGCAGGAACGCGAACGCCTCCACCGGCTGCATGGTGTAGACGAAGGGCAGCATAAGGGCGAGGGTGGTCGCTCCGCCCAGGCCCGGCAGCAGCCCCACCCAGAAGCCGAGCAGGATGCCGAGCAGCATGAAGGCGAGCGCCTTCCATTGCAGCACCAGCACCAGCCCCTCGAGGAGTGCTTCGATCACGTCAGAATGGACGCAGCTTTATTTCGTTAAATCAAAGAGATTATTCGCCGAACTTCACGTATTTGCTGAATTCGTCGACCACGTCCTTGGGCTGGGACAGCATGTCCTTCATCACCTTCACGGCCACGTCGGCGCCGACGTAGTTGAGGTCCATGCTTGCCTTGGTGGCCTCGGCGACTAGCGCCTTGTCGGCGATGGTCTCGGCGAACGCCTTGCGCATGATATTCACGTAGTCGGGCGGGGTGTTCGGATGCATCACGTACGGCCGCCCGACGATCTCGGGCGCCGAGCGCAGCGCCATGATCGCCTTGGCCCGCGGACTGGGGGCGAGGTCCTCGTCGATCGGGAGTTGCTCCACGCCTGGCTCGTCGGCGCGCGCGCGCAGCAGCGGCCGCACCAGCTTGCGGTCGATGAACGGGCGGATCGAAGTGAACGATCCGGCGCGGCCGTCGACTTCCTTGCGCTCGATCGCGAGCATGATGTCGGCGCTGCTCTGGTAGCCGGTGACGATCTTCAGGTTGAGCCCGAGGAATTCCTTCAGCAGCAGCGGGAAGTCGTAGGTATTGGCGCCGGGGCCGGTGGCGCCGATGACCAGCGGCTCCTTCGCCTTCTTCAGCTCCTCGACGCTCTTGTAGGGCAGGTCGGAGCGCAGCGCGAGGATGGTGCATTCGCTCGCCGCCGAGCCGATCCAGGCGAACTTGGTCATGTCGTACTTGACGCCGTCGACCTTGGTGAGCTGCGCGACCGGGAGGTTGCGGTTGAACGTTCCGATCGTGAGCCCGTCGGGCTTGGCGACGTTGTACACGTGGTTCGCCGCGATCATGCTGTTCGCGCCCGGCATGTTCTGCACGATGACGGTCGGTTTGCCGGGGATGTGCTTCGGCAGGTGCCGCGCCAGCAGGCGCGCGGTGGCGTCGTACCCGCCGCCGGCCTTGTAGCCGACGATGATGGTCACCGTTTTCCCCGCATAAGGTGACGACTGGGCGAATCCCGCAAGCGGAATCGCAGCCAGGACTGCGAACAGCAGACTTCTCATGAACGAATCCTCCTCGTCTTATGGTGGTGCTCGTGGCCATGACCGTGGTCATGGTCGTGCTTCAATTCGTCGGGCACGTCGGGAAAAAGCTCCTTCGAGGAGGGCGCCGCGGCGCCGCTCCATTCCACGCCGCCTTGCTTGCGCGCCGCCTCCCGCAGGTCGTCGAAGCTGAGCAGGGCCGGGTCCTTCGCCACCTCGAGCCGCTGCGCCAGCCCGGCGAGAACGAGCTTCCTCACCTGGCGCCCGTTCCAGCCATCACACAGCTTTGCCAGGTTTTCAATTTCGGCTTTCTCATCCTGTAATGGACGAAGGGAGGGCCACTGCACGGCAAGCTCGGCGAGCGAGAGCTGCAAGATCCGTGCGATGGTATCGGCGTCCGGCAGGGCGAAGTGCATCACCAGATCGGCGCGCGAGAGGAACGCCTCGTCGATCGCATCGATGAAGTTGGTCGTGGTGACGAAAAGCACCGCCGGGAGGCTGCGGGCGATGGCGTCGATCCCGAGCATCACCGCGTCGGTGGCACGGTGCACGTCGACCGGGTTGGTCTCGAACGAGGCGCTGGTGCGGCGCACCGCGAAGCTCTCGACCTCGTCGATCAGCACCACGGTGTGGGGGCGGCGCGCGGCGAGCTCGGGGATCGTGTCCTGGAGCAGCCGCATGATGTTGCGCTGGCTTTCGCCGAGCATGTCGCTCGGGAAGGCGTGCGGGTTGATCTCGACCAGCGTCGTCGCCCCTTCGCGCGCGAGCGCGAGCGCCGCCACCTGCGCGAGCCCGCGCGCGAGCGTGGTCTTGCCCGTGCCGGGCGGGCCGGCGAGCACGATGAGCCCGTGCGGCAGCCCGGCGAGCTGCGAAAGCTTGCGCCCGTGCTTGAGCGTGAGCAGCGCCTGCGAGAGCAGCCGCTCCTTGACCGCGTTCGGCACCACGATCGCATCCCAGTCCTTGTCGTGGTGGTCGGCGGGAAGAACGTGCAGCGACAGCACCCCCGGGGGCAACGAGGCGGGGCTCGCCATCAACTCTCCGGCCGGCGATCGTCAGGCCACTCGATCTGCGAGATCTCCTTCACGCTGAGGAGCGTGTCTTCCGCCTCCTCGAACAGCACCAGCGGGTCGGTGAGCGCGCGCATGGTCTCGAGGATCGAGTCGAACATGTGCACGCGCACGAGGCGCGCCTCGCCCTTCGGGTCGTCGTTGAAGTGCTGGTGCCACAGGAAGTGGTCGACGATGATCAGGTCGCCTTTCTGCCAGCGGTAGTGCTCGCCGCGATCGGGCGCGGTGCCCATGAAGCTGTGCCCGTGGCCCTCGACGACGTAGAGCCATGCCTCGCCCGGGTGGCGGTGAAGCGACTGCGTCTTGCCGGGGGCGAACTGGATCATCACCTGAGTGATGCCGGAAGCCTCGCTGCCGATCGCCCGGTCGACGAGGAACTTGGTGCGGGTGCCGCGCGGCGTGGCGAGCAGATCCTGCTCGTCATAGGGCGTATGGATCCGCCCGCTTCGCCTCTTCCTGGCCTCGTTGGCCAGGCGCCGCAAGCGACGCGCGTACGGGTCGTCGCCTTGAGGTCCTTCGGTGAAGGCCGGTCGGGGCGGGAGAGAGGAAAAGGGCTCGCGGCCGCGGTCTTCGATGAGCGACATGCCGAGCGTCCAGAGCATCGGCTCGGAGGAGTAGCTCATAAAGCGCGCGATCCTGGCGCCGTCGTTGCCGTGGCGATGCCAGCTCCAGGCGGGAATGTGGATCGCGTCCCAGGGCTTCCACCGGCAGCGCACGCCGTCGATCTCGCTCCAGCCCGAGCCCTCGACGATGAAGAGCTGCGCGTCCCACGAGTGGCGGTGGATGGTGGTGTCGGTGCCGGGGTCGATCTCGTGCACCAGCGCGTCGAGGCAGCGCGTCGGCGAGTCGCCGTCGTGTCCCATGTAGACGCCGCTGCGCATGCCGCGCGCGGTCGTCGCGAGCGCCACGTCCTCCTTGCGGACCACGCTGCGGCGGTTCTTGCGCCAGTCCTCGATGAACTCGGCGCGGCGCTTTTTCTGGATGTGATAGTGCGTGACCGCGGTCGTGGTCTTGGTCGGCATGAAAAGCGCGTTTTCCGGTATACGGAACCGTGTTCCTGCGGAGGGACTTCATCATAGAATAATTTCACCGCAAAGCAATGAGAACGCCACTCGCCGCGCTGGTCGTCTTCCTGTGCACCGCCTGCCTGCGTGCTCCCGCTTGGGCCCAGGACCGCTCGCTCACGCTCTACACCTCGCTCGCGCCCACCGAGTCGGGCCCGCTCGCGCAGGCGTTCGAAAAGAAGACCGGCATCAAGGTGGAGCTGTGGCGGGCGATCAGCGAGAAGGTGGTGCAGCGCGCAATCACCGAGGCGCGCGCGCGCCGCTTCGCGGTCGACGTCGTCGAGACGAACGCCCCGGAGATGGAGATGATGGCGCGCGAGAAGCTCTTCGCCGAGCTCGACTCGCCCTACCTCGCCGACCTGCCGGCCGCCGCGGTGCCGAAGCACCGCATGTGGATCCCCGACCGCATGAATTTCTTCGTCGTCGCCTACAACACCTCGAAAGTGCGGCGCGAGGAGCTGCCGACGAACTATCTCGGCTTCCTCGACCCGAAGTGGAAGGGCCGCATCGGGATCGAGGCGACCGACGCCGAGTGGATGGCGACGCTCGTCAAGAAGTGGGGCGCCGAGGCCGGCCTGGCGAATTTCAGGAAGCTCGCGGAGCTCAGGCCCGACGTGCGCAAGGGCCACGTGCTGCTCGCCGAGCTCATCGCGGCGGGCGAGGTCCAGGTCGGATTGACCGTGTACAACGCCAACGCCGAGAGCCTGAAGAGGAAGGGCGCGCCGATCGACTGGCTGCCGGTGCAGCCGGTGGTGGCGCGGCCGCAGGGCATCGCCGTGGCGCGCAATGCGCCCAACCCGAAAGCGGCGCGCGCCTTCGTCGACTTCGTGCTCTCGCCGCAAGGCCAGGAGCTGCTGGTATCGATGGGAAGGGTGCCGGCCAGCACCAAGGTGCGCACGCACCTCAACGACTTCGAGTACACGGTGGTGGATCCGATTACCGTGCTCGACGAACAGGACAAGTGGAACAAGCTCTGGGAGGAGCTCTTCATCCGCGAGGCGAAGCGATGAGCGGCCTGCCCGCCGACGCGCTCGGGCTCGCCGCGCTCGTGTTCCTGCTCGGGCTGCGCCACGGTCTCGATCCGGACCACCTGGTGGCGATCGACGGCCTGACGCGGGCCAGCGCACGCGATGGAGCCCGGCGCTGGTACGGCCTGTTCTTTTCGCTCGGGCACGGCGTGGTGATTACTCTCGTGGGGCTCGCGGTGGCGCTCGCCGCCACCGAATGGCAGGCACCGGTTTGGCTGCGGGCGCTCGGAACGTCCATCTCGGTCGGCGTGCTTGTGGTGCTCGGGCTCGCCAACCTGGCCATGGCCTGGCGCACGCCCGCGGAACGGCCGGTACCGCTTGTCGGCATCCGCGGCCGCTGGCTTACCGAGCAGCTCTCGCGCGCGAGCCATCCCGCGTTCATCGCCGCCATCGGCGCCGCATTCGCGCTTTCGTTCGACACGATCAGCCACGCGCTCGCTTTCTCGCTGACCGGGGCCGCGCTCGCGGGCTGGCTTTTCGCGACCGTGCTCGGCCTCGTCTTCACGCTCGGCATGGCGCTGGTCGACGCCCTGAACGGGTTCTGGGTTGCGAAAATGCGGGGCTCGCGCGCGATGAGCGTCGCGATCGCGTTCCTGTGCCTCGCGGTCGCGGCGAGCGGGGCGTCGGGGCTCGAGCTCGCGCCGTCGCTCCTTGCGGGCGCGGGCCTGGTGCTCATCGCCGCCGCGTATCTGCTAGCATCGCGGACAGCGCGTTCCACATACGGGGACGCTAATTCTCCATATGGAACAGCCAAGAAGCACTAGACCGGCCAAGGCGCGGCTCTCGTCGGTCGCGAACTCGATCCGCCTGCTGAACTCGTTCTCGGGCGAAGAAGACGAGCTCGGCATCACCACGCTCGCGACCCGGATGCGCCTCGCGAAGAGCACCGTGCACCGGCTCGCCGCGACGCTGACCGCCGCGGGTTTCCTCGAGCAGAACCGCGACAGCGGGAAATACCGGCTCGGCATGGCCCTGTTCGAGCTCGGCGCGCTGGTGCGCCGGCGCATGGACGTGGCCAACGAGGGCCGCCCCAAGCTGCGCGAGCTGCTGGAGAAGACCGGCGAGACGGTCCAGATGGGCGTGGTCGACCATCTGAGCGTGCTCTACGTCTACGAGATGGAGAGCCCGCACGCCATCCGCATGGCGGCCGCGGTCGGCGGGCGCGCGCCGCTCCATTGCACCGCGGTGGGCAAGGTGCTGCTCGCCTACCAGCCCGAGGATTTCGTCGAGCGCCTGCTGCAGACCGAGCTCACCGCCTACACCCCGAAAACCCTGACCCGGCGCGAAGCGATCCTGAGCATGCTGTCCGAGGTGCGTTCCCGCGAGCACGCCATCGACGACGAGGAGAGCGAGTCGGGGCTGCGCGCGATCGCCGCGCCGATCCGCAACCACAACGGCGCGGTGATCGCCGCCGTCGGCGTGGCCGCTCCGGTGCAGCGCATGAACCGCCGCGCGTTGCAGACCTGCGTGCCGACGGTGATCGCCACGGCGAACGCGGTCTCGGGGCGCCTGGGTTATCAGCGCGAGCGAGCCAGGACGCCGGGCGGTTGACCCAGCCCAGGCACACGCTGCAGGATCATCTGTACGGCGCCGACCGCGAGCACCGTCACGACGAGGACTCGGACCACGAGCACGATCACGACCACGACGAGCTCCCGGGCGGCTCGCCCGAGTCGAACCCGCTCTGGGTCCACGACAACATCGCGCTGACGAGCGTCGGCATCGACATCGGTTCGGCGGGAACGCAGGTGATCTTCTCGCGCCTGCACATGCGGCGCCTCGGCGAGGACCTGCAGAGCCGCTATTTCGTAGTGAACCGCGAGACGCTGTACCAGTCTCCGGTTGCGCTGACGCCCTACCTCGACGAGCGCCGCATCGACGAACGCGCGGTCGGCGCGATCATCGATGCCGCCTACGCGGGCGCCGGGCTGCATCCGGACAACATCGATACCGGCTCGGTGATTCTCACCGGCGAAGCGCTGCGGCGCGAGAACGCCCAGGCGATCGGCGAGCTCCTCGCCGAGCTCGGCGGCGAGTTCGTCTGCGCGGCCGCCGGCCACCACATGGAGGCGATGCTCGCCGCCTACGGCTCGGGGGCCGCGAGGGCGTCCCACCAGCGCGCGGCGCGCATCCTCAACATCGACATCGGCGGCGGCACGACCAAGCTGGCGCTGCTCGAGCGCGGCAGCGTCGCGGCGACGGCCGCGATCCACGTCGGCGGTCGGTTGATTGTCGTCGACGATGCGGGCCGCATCACGCGGCTCGACCCCGCGGGCGCAGCCCTGGCGCGGCTCGCCGGTTTCGAATGGAAGCTCGACCAATCCGTGAAACCGGAAGAGCTGGACCGGCTGGGCGAATGGATGGCGGAGGCGCTCTGCCAGGCCGTTCTGAATGAAGCGAACCGGAATCTATATCTGACCGAGCCGCTGCCGGGCCTCGAAGGAATCCAGGGCGTGATGTTCTCGGGCGGAGTAGGGGAATACGTCTACGGCAACGAGGCGCGCGACTTCGGCGACCTCGGCAGGCGCCTCGGGCACGCGCTGCGCCGGCGCCTCGACGCCGGAAAGCTGCCCTGGCCCCTGCTGCCGGCGGGCGAATGCATCCGCGCCACGGCCTTCGGCGCCTCGGAATACAGCGTGCAGCTCTCGGGCAACACGGTGTACGTGTCGCAGCCGGGCGAGCTCCTGCCGCGCAAGAACCTTCAGGTGCTGCAGCCGCCCGTTACTCTCGAAGGGCAAATCGAAGCGGACAAGCTCGGCGGCACGATTCGCAAGCATCTCGAGGACTTCGACGTCGAGCAGGGCGAGGCGGAATTCGCGCTTGCCTTCAGCTGGCGCGGCGCACCCTCGTACGAGCGCATCTCGGCGTTCGCGCGCGCGATCACGCTCGCGCTCGAGCCCAGCATCGCGCGCCGCCGCCCGCTGTACCTCATCCTCGACGGCGACGTGGCGCAGACCGTCGGCGCAATCCTCAAGGAGGACTGGGCGATCGCCTCCGAGGTGCTGGTGCTCGACGGCATCACGCTGCGCGATTTCGACTACGTCGATCTCGGCCGCATCCGCATGCCCTCGTTCACCGTGCCGGTGACGATCAAGTCGCTGGTATTCAGCGAGGACCCGCGTACCGGGTAGTTCAGGGCTCGCGCCCGCGCCGCCTCGCGGCTTCGAGGAAGAAGCGTTCGAACTCGCTGACCACGCGCGCGTCCTCGAACAGCGCCTCGCTTCGCCGCCGGATCTCGTCTTTCGCATGGCGGCGGTAGTCCGGGTCGGTCGCGAGCCTGACGGCAATGCGCGCATAGTCGTCCGCGCTTGCGGCGATGCATTCGGTGAATCCCATGCTGCGATACATGGCCGCCGTGTGGCGCCCGCGCTGCAACGACCCCGGCAGGGTGACGATCGGAGTGCCGACCGAGAAAGCCTCCAGGCTCGTGTTCATGCCGTTGAAATGCGGCGTATCCAGGATGACGCAAGGCAGGCCGAGCAGGCGCGTGAAATCGGCGCCGCTTTGACGCTGCACGAAGAGGATCCGGTCCGACACATCGGGTAGCGTAGCGGCGAAGCGCGCGCGCAGCAGCTCGCCCCAATGGCGGGCTTGGCCTTCGATCAGCACCACCCGGCCCTCCGGGTCGGCGCGCAGGATCGCGCCGAAGATCGCGTCGAGATCGGGATGGATCTTGAAGAGCGTCTGCGGGCATAGATAGAGGCGCCCCGTCGGCAAGCCGAAGTCCGCCGGCGTCGCAGGCGCGGGGGTCGCGGGTCGGTGGTAGTAGGCCGTCGTGCCGAGGTCCTCCAGCGCGAACAGCTCCTCGCTGTAGTGCTCGCGGCCATCGGCCGGCTCGAACAGCGTGCTCGACACGAAATAGTCCATGTTGGCGATGCCCGTGGTGTCCGGGTGGCCGAAGAAAGTGCACTGGACCGGAGCAAGGCGGGAAAACGCCAGGAAATAGGTAAAGGGCTCCATGCCGATGTCCTGGTAGAACAGGACGTCGAGCTCGAGCGCGGCGATGGCGTTGCGCGCGCGCTCCAGGTCCGCCGGAAGGCTCATCACGCGCTCGCTGTGCGCGCGGATGAACCGCGCGGTTTCGTCGTCGGGGCAAGGCTCCACCGAGACGGCGGTGACCTCGAGGTGCCGTCGCGGCAGCTTCGCCACCAGTCCACGCACGGTCTTGCCGATGCTGTGCTCATGCAGGTAGCGCGAGACCAAGCCGACGCGCAGCTTGCCGCCGCGCGCGCGTGGCGCCACGCAATGCGGCGCCGACCAGAGCAGCGACGGGCAGGCGCGGGCGTACAGCGCCGCCATCCTCGTGTGCAGCGCACGATTGTCCAGGCCGTGGTAGCTCAGGTAGAAGTTGGTGACGCCCTCGACCAGCGGCGCCGCCAGCTCGAGCGGCTGCCGCTCGAGCCTCGCCAGCTCGCGGTCGAAGCGCCCGCGCCACGCCGCGAGGTCCGTCTTCGATTGCGCGATCGGCGGCAGCAGCGTCGCCAGTCGCAGCCGCAGGCCGGCATCGTGCCGGACGGCGAGGCCTCGCCGGTAGCACTCGAGCGCCGCTTGCGTTTTTCCCTGTTCGGCCAGGCAGGCGCCGAGCGAGCGGTAGGCCGGGACGGACTGGGCATCGAGCGAGAGGGCGTTCTCGTACTCGGCGACGGCCTGGTCGAGCCGGCCCGACTCGTCGAGCGCGCGGCCCAGATTGAGCTGGACGTCAGCGCGCCGCGGCTCGATCGCCAGGGCTTGCCTATAGCTCTCGAGCGCCCGCGGCCAGTCGCCGAGGTCGGCGAAGGCGTTGCCGAGATTGAAGTGGATGTCGGCTGTTCCGGCCGAGCGCTGCAGGAATCCGCCATAGAACTCCACGGCCTCGCGGGTCCGCCCGAGCGCCTGCAGGCTCGCGCCCAGGTTGCGTGCCGCATCGGCGAAGTCCGGCCGCAGGCGTAGCGCCGTGCGATAGCTCTCGATCGCGCGTTCGTGGTCAGCGTTCTCGCCGAAAAGGTTGCCGAGGAAGTAGGGCGCTTCGGGATGCGCCGGCACGAGAAGCATGAATCGCTCGTAGCAGCGCACCGCTTCGGCGCGAGCGCCGAGGCGATGATTGACGGCGGCGAGCGCGTACCATGCCTCGGCGTCCGCGCCGGGTGTGTGCACGAGCGCCTCCAACATGGACTTCGCTGCATCCAAGTGACCTTGCTGGAACAGAAGCAGGGCTTGTTGCTTGGTCGGAGTCACGCAGTGAAGGTAGCGCACTGGCAGTAGAATTCGCTGCTGTTCCTAATCGAAGACCAGCGTTCGCAATACAGGAACGAACGCGTCAGCAGGAGGAGGACGGTTGGAGGCAGCAAGCGGGCCCCGGTTCGCCCGGACCGGCGCGTTCGGGCCGCCACGCCTGGACTTCAAGTGGGTGATCATCGGCGCCTGCGTGGCGCTCACGCTGTATCTGGGCGTGGTGCCGCTCGGGTTTCTTCTTTGGCAAAGCTTCTTCACGCCGCAGAGCGCCGCCAAGGCCGCGGAGTTCACGCTCGGCAACTACCGGGAAGCCTACGCCTCGGAGGAGACGTGGCTCCTCTTCTGGAACTCGCTCAAGTTCGCCGCCGGGGCGTCGCTGCTCGCGTTCGCGCTGGGGACGCTGCTCGCCTGGATGAACGAGCGCACCAACACGCCGTTCAAGTCGCTGTTCTTCGCGCTGTCGATCATCCCGCTCATCATCCCCGGGATCCTCTTCACGGTGGCCTGGATCCTGCTCGGCAGCCCGAAGATCGGGCTGGTCAACCTCGCGCTGCAGAACCTCTTCGACACCAACGCGGTGTTCATCAACGTCTATTCGCTCGGCGGCATGATCTGGGTCGACGCGCTGCACTACTCGCCCATGGCCTTCCTGCTGATGACCGCGGCGTTCCGGTCGATGGACCCGGCGCTGGAGGAATCGGCGGTCATGAGTGGCGCGAGCGTGCCCCAGGTTCTGCGCAAGGTGACGCTGCCCCTGGTGTGGCCGGCGATCTTCGCCACGCTCCTGATCCTCTTCGTGCGCGCGATCGAGTCCTTCGAGGTGCCCGCGCTCCTCGGCCTGCCGGTCGGCATCCAGGTGTTCACTTCGGCGATTTACCAGGCGGTGCACCGCTACCCGAGCCAGGTCGGCCTCGCTTCGGCCTATGCGGTGACGCTGCTCGTCATCACCAGCGCCGGGGTCTACTTCCAGTCGCGCCTGTCGACGAGCGGCAGCCGCTACGCCACGATGACCGGCAAGGGGTTCCGCCCGCGGCTCATCGACCTGGGACGCTGGCGCTACCTCACGGTGGCGGTCTTCCTGCTGTATTTCTTCCTCATCGTGGTGCTGCCGTTCGCGGTGCTGCTGTGGTCGTCGTTCCAGAAGTTCTACTCGGTGCCCTCGGTGGAGGCGCTGCAGCGGCTCACGCTCGAGCCCTACCGCACCATCCTCGGCTACCCGAGCCTGATGCGCTCGGTCTGGAACAGCCTGCTGCTCGCGGTCACCACCGCCACGCTGGTGATGCTGGTCACCGCGGTGATCTGCTGGATCGTGGTCAAGACCAAGCTGCGCGGTCGCTGGCTGCTCGACAACTTCGCTTCTCTGCCGATGGTGTTTCCCGGCATCGTGCTCGGCCTCGCGATCATGATCCTGTACCTGTACCTGCCGGTCGGGGTCTACGGCACGATCTGGATCATGCTGATCGCCTACGTCACGCGCTTCATGCCCTACGGCCTGCGCTACAACACCACCTCGATGCTCCAGATCCACAAGGAGCTGGAGGAATCGGCGGCGATGAGCGGCGCTTCGTGGACCACCGCCTTCTGGCGCATCATCCTGCCGCTGCTCAAGCCCGGCCTGGTCGCGGGCTGGATCTACATCGTCATCGTCTCGATCCGCGAGCTGTCGAGCTCGATCCTGCTCTACAGCCCGGGCACCGAGGTGCTCTCGATCCTCATCTGGGAGCTGTGGGAGAACGGCCAGTACGTCGAGCTCTCGGCGCTCGGCGTGATGTTCATCATCGGCCTGTTCTTCCTGGTGCTGGTGGCGCAGCTCATCGGTAAACGCTTTGGAATAAGGGAAGCCTGAGGTGCTCAACGTGAGCGGCCTTTGCACGGAGTACGTCGACGAGCGCGGCAACGTCGTGCGCGCCGCTCAGGACGTCAGCTTCGAGGTACCGGCGGGGAAGCTGTTCACGCTCCTCGGCCCGAGCGGCTGCGGCAAGACCACCACGCTGCGCTCGATCGCAGGCCTGGAGAGGCCGCGTTCGGGCGAGATCAGCCTCGGCGGCGCGCTCATCTACTCGTCGCGCTCGAACGTCTTCGTCCCGCCCAACCGGCGCGGCCTCGGCATGGTGTTCCAGTCCTACGCCATCTGGCCGCACATGACGGTGTTCGAAAACGCGGCTTTCCCGCTCCAGGTTTCCAAATCGAGAATATCCCGGAAGGAAATCGAGACCAAGGTGCTGGGCGTGCTCAAGGTGGTGGCGCTCGAGGAGCTCGCCGAGCGCGAGGCTACCAAGCTCTCCGGCGGGCAGCAGCAGCGCCTCGCGCTGGCGCGCGCGCTGGTGATGGAGCCGCCGCTGCTCCTGCTCGACGAGCCGCTTTCCAACCTCGACGCGAAGCTGCGCGAGCGCATGCGCTTCGAGCTGAAGCGCCTCCAGCGAGATCTCGGCATCACCACCGTCTACGTCACCCACGACCAGAGCGAGGCCCTGGCGCTCTCGCATTCCATCGCGGTCATGAACCGCGGCCAGATCCAGCAGACCGGCGCGCCGCGCGAGATCTACGAGCGGCCGGGCAACCAGTTCGTCGCCGACTTCATCGGCACGACCAATTTCCTGCGCGCCACGGTCGACGCGCCGGACGCCGCCGCGGGTTTCTACCGGGTGGCTTCCGAGGTCGGCACGCTGAAGGTGCGCGCGGTGGACGCGCTCGAGCCGGGGATGAAGGTCGTGATCTCGGTGCGTCCGGAGGATATCCGGCTGAGCGAAGCCCGTCCGAACGGCGACAACGTGCTCGAAGGTACCGTTCACACCAAGGTGTTCCTCGGCGAGTCGGTCGATTTCGAGGTGAAGATCAAGGAACGGCCGGTCTTGTCGCGCGCGCACCCCTCGTTGGGAACCAGGGTAGGGCATCCCATCTACCTGTCGCTGGATCCCGAGAAATGCGTGGCATTGAAGGACACGCCCGAATGACCGAGCGCAAGACGCCTCGCCGCTGGAGCTCCGACGTCATCGTCGACCTGCTGCACCAGTACGAGCTGCCGTACGCCGCGCTCAATCCCGGCGCGAGCTACCGCGGCCTGCACGACTCGATGGTGAACTACGGCGGCAACAAGCCGGTCATGATGCTGTGCCAGCACGAGGAGACCGCGGTGCAGATCGCGCACGGCTACGCCAAGGCGAGCGGCAAGCCGATGGTCGCGATCCTGCACAACCTGGTCGGCCTGCTGCACGCCAACATGGCGATCTACTACGCCTACGCCGACCGCGCGCCGGTGTTCATCATCGGCGCCACCGGACCGATGGACGAGACCAAGCGCCGCCCGCGCATCGACTGGATCCACACCGCGCTCGTGCAGGGCGAGGCGGTGCGCGCCTATACCAAGTGGGATTACCAGCCGACCGTCATCGGCGGCGTGCCCGAAGCGTTCGCCCGCGCCTACTCGGTCATGATGACCGAGCCGCGCGGGCCGATCTACATGTGCTACGACGCCTGGCTGCAGGAGCAGCCGCTCGAGCACGAGGTTGCGCTTCCCCCGGGTACCGCAGCGAAGGTTCCGGCCAGGATGGCCGCTGACCCTGAGGCTCTGAAACGTGTTGCGGAAGAACTTGTTAAGGCAAAGCGGCCGGTCATCCTCGCCGAGTTCGTCGGACGAGAGCCCGAGGGCTTCCACGCCCTGGTGGAACTCGCCGAGACGCTCGGCGCCCCGGTCTACGACGTCAACAGCCGCCTCAACTTCCCCAGCCGCCACCCGCTGAACCTGAGCATGGTGAAGGACGTCTTCGCAGACGCGGATCTCGTGTTGTGCCTGGATACGCGCGACTGGGAGCGCGCTACCACCCGGCTGGTCAGCGCGACGCGCGAAGTGACCTCGATCGTTCCCGCCGGCGCCAAGTGGATCGACATCGGCTTCGGCGACCTGGAGATCTCGAGCTGGGCGATGGATTACCAGCGCCTCGCGCACGCCGACCTTCGCATCCTCGCCGACACGACGCTCGCGATTCCGGCCTTGAAGGGGTTGGTCAAGCCGAAGGTTTCGAAAAACGAAAGCCGATTGAAGGCTGTCAGCGCGCTGCGCGCGTCGGCGCACGCTCGCTGGGAGAAGGAAGCGAAGGAAGACTGGGACGCGAGCCCGATCACGCTGCCCCGCCTTGCGACGGAGGTATGGCACGCGATCAAGGACGAAGACTGGGTCCTGACCGCCAATACGCTGGAGGAGTGGACGCGCAAGATCTGGGACTTCGACCGGCCCTACCGGCATCCCGGCAAGTCGCTTGGCACCGCGACGCAGATCGGGATCTCGCTCGGCGTGGCGCTCGCGCACCGCGACGCGGGGCGCCTCGCCGTGGACCTGCAGCCCGACGGCGACCTCATGTTCGACGCCGGCGCGCTGTGGGTCGCTGCCAAGCACCGCATCCCGCTCCTCGTCGTCATGTACAACAATCGCGCCTACTACAACGACTGGGAGCATCAGATCCGCATGGCGAAGCTGCGCGGCACGCCGGTCGAGCGCGCCCACATCGGCATGGACATGGACGACCCCGCCCCGGACTTCGCCGCGCTCGCGAAGTCGATGGGGTGGTACGCCGAGGGACCGATCGACCGGCCAGGCGAGCTGCCGCTCGCACTGAAGCGCGCGATCGCCAGAGTGAAGGCCGGCCAGCCCGCGCTGCTCGACACGATTACCCAGAAAAGATGAACCCGACTGTCGGCGTGGTGGGGGCGGGGCGGATGGGCCTGCCGCTGATCGGGCACCTGGCGCGAAAGGGGTTCCGCACCTTCGCCACCGACCTCGACGCGTCGAAGCGGGGCAAGGTCGAGGAACGCGGCGCAGGGTGGACGGACCACGCCGCTGCGCTCGCGGCGCAGTGCGAGGTGGTGCTGGTCTGCGTCGGCTACGACCATGAGCTGCGCGGACTCCTGCAGGATCCAAAAGTGGCTTCGGCGATGCGGCAAGGCGCGATCTATGCGGTGCTCAGCACCGTGCATCCGAAGACGGTGCAGGCCCTGGCGGCGGAGTGCTTGAAGAAAAACATCCACGTTGTAGACGCGACGATGTGCCGCGGCGGCAAGGCCGCGGACGAGGGCACGCTCCTCAGCTTCGTCGGCGGCGAGGCCGCGGTGGTCGAGCGCCTGCGGCCCGTGCTCGGCGCCTTCTCGCGCGATGTCGTCCACACCGGCGGCGTTGGCAGCGCGCAGGTGGCGAAGGCGGTCAACAACCTCATCATGTGGGCCTGTCTCGTCGCCAACCACGAGGGTCTCGCCCTCGCGCAGCGCTACGGGATCGACGTCGACAAGCTGCGCCAGGCGCTCGTCGTGAGCAGCGCGGCGAACAACGCGCTCGCCAACTGGGGAACGCAGACGATGGCCTGGGCCGAAGACGACATGGCGATCGTGTCCGAGATGGCGGCCGATTGCGGCCTCGCCTTGCCGCAGGCCGGCGTCACGCGCGAGCTCTGCCGCATCCTCAAGCCGAAGCGCTACAAGCTCGAAGAGTACGGTCGCTGACCTTAGGCGGCTCGCGCTGCGGGTTGACGCGGCGCATCATGTTGCGCAAACGACACAGTC
>Ga0247663_1000001_pt1 | contig 60854 bp, 86 predicted proteins | sample CNK04_metaG_FD_190128 | JGI IMG/M metagenome (GOLD analysis project Ga0247663, IMG submission 190128) | Soil microbial communities from Purdue University Martell Research Forest, Indiana, United States - CNK04 | ecosystem: Environmental > Terrestrial > Soil > Temperate forest > Bulk soil... | reverse complement strand
CCTCGTCGGTCAGTCTCCCTAGCAATGCCATGCCAACTATTCATCATTGGCACGGATCTTCCCGGCAATTGTCAAGTCAATATGTCACCATGTGTCTCAGGTTGTGAGACACTTCACTCCCAAAAGCGGCTTTGCCCAACAGTTCCGATCTGCCCAACAGTTCGGACACCGGCGACAACGCCGTGACGGGCTGCCCAACAATTCCTCCGGCACCTAAGTCGGTGGGCTGCGCATAAAGTCAGGGAGCGCGCGTGTCGACTTATGGTCAATGCCGCGCGGCCGCCTCTGCTCGCGCTGCCATCTCCTCGGCCCTTGCGGCTGCGGCCATAGCTGATTTGGCGGCTGCCTCTGCTCTATCTGCGGCTGCCTCCGTCCTCACCACTACGGCCTTAATGCGCTCCGCGTCACCGTCGTGCACCCCATGGCTTTCGTAGCAGCCGACTATTGCGCAGAGAATACAGAGAAACGCCAAGCGGGTCATTTGGCGCGATGATCTCACGGAATCAGCGCCGGGAGCAATGCGGTGGGCTGCACGCAGATCATCATAGCGTTGGTAGATTTTCCGTCGAAGGTTCTAGGCGATTTCGGGGATGTACGATTCCCATTCCCTCGTAAGGACGAGGACTGGTGCGTGGTCCAAACTGCCCCACAGCGGAGTGGTGCGTCCCCAATAGAAGAAGTGCCCGGTAGCTCCAGACTTCAGCACTCTCTCATTGTCCTTCCCAACCTTCGAGTACAGAACAACAAGATCACCAGCCCTCACCGTCATATTTGGGAGCCAGAAAGTATCCGTCACGATCGTCGTAATCTGATCGCCCTCGACACCGCACCGGAAGATTGCGAATCGCCCAATATCGGTGTCCGAAGCGGCCTTCATCACGATGCGTTCTTTTTCCAGAACCCCCCGGTCGGCGATCGAAGTGATTTTCAGCAACATCACGCCTGAACCTTCCTGGAGGTAGTCTTGAACGCAGTCTTGAACGCAATTGCTCCGCCGAGGAGAAGAGCCGCGAATACGAAGAGGACGACCCGAGCGAAATCCGTTGCCAGAGTCGGTGCGAGCGTCAACAGACCCGAACCAACGGATAGGCTGATTGAGTATCCGAGTTCGGCCGCATTTGCCTTCTCAAGACGCTCCGCCATGATGCCAAGATTCTTGTCGGTCTCGTGGTATCGATCTTCATATTCCGCAAGCTTGGACACCTCACCTTCGAGACGATCAAGCTCATCGAGCAGCATTACCCTGACGCCAGACTGGGCAAGCTCCTCCTGGTTGAGCACCCTTGGCGACTTCGATGTAGCCTTCCGCTTGATGCTAGCCTGCTGGCCGGTACTAGGGATGTCCTCTGGGGCCTGATCCTGGCTTTCTTCCTCCGCCATTTCCGAACGCATTACCACATGGCCAACGCCGCTTACAGAACCGCACCGCGCTACGGCAAACACGGCGCAACAGGAATAAAGTTCGGAATATTTTTCTTGACTTTTGCCGAGACGGTCTGTAATCAAGTAATCACTCAGGGGAATTGGAAAGGGCGGAGTTGGTGGTTGAATGACGGAAGATGATGCGAGACGGATTCTCGGTCCGATAGAGGACAAGCTGGTTCAGTGTCATGTCGACGCGCATGCAACTTGGACCTCGAAGGTCGCAAAGTTCTTTCCTGTTGCAACGCGCCGCGGCCGGAGAAACATCTATTACGAATTGCTTATCGAACGAGTGCGCAAGGCATTCGTTGACACTCCGGGGGCAGTCATTCGGGAGATGAGTGACAACCGGATTGTGATGAACTACAAGAACGTCGCTGTTCGTTTCAAATGGCTCGACGGCAAGTATCGAGCGTCGACATTCGCGACGCCCCTCGCGAAGCTCGTCGAGACCCGGCGCCAAATCATAGGGTTCCCCGGAAAACGGATCACGATCGGGCACCGATTCGACGAGTTCGAGACGAAGCTGGAAGGAGTCTATGCCGTGCATTATGTGCAGCGGCGCGTCCCAGCTTGGCACTATGCGCTGGCTCAGCCAGCCGCCCAATTGAGACTGATACCACCAGTCGCACCGAAACAGTTACCGCCTCAGCTAGTCAGCCGAGTCAAGCCGAAGCAACCCAAGCACGTCGCAAAGGTTGTGAACTTCCCGAACCGCAAGGGGAAACACTAGGGGTTTTGGAACCCGAAGCGGCGCTATGCGTCGCTTGAAGACGAGACGGGAGAGGCATGGAGGCTGCAAATCCAGCGATGGTGACGTTTGCTCGCGAGATGCGCGAGGTGAAGCAGGATGATCTTGCCGCCGACCTCGGTATCTCGCAGGGCACACTGTCAAAAATAGAGAACGGGCAATTTCCGATCACGCCCGATGTGGTTACCAAATTAGCTGCCGCCCTGAACTACCCCGAGTCTTTCTTCTTTCAGGACTGCAAATATTGGAATCTCCCCGTCACTTTCTATCGAAAGCGCGCGAGGGTCCCCGCTAACGCGATCCGGGCGGTGCGCGCAAAGGCGTGTTTCCTTCGTCTGCAGATGCAGATCCTTCTTCGGTCCCTCGACATTCCGACGCTTCGTATCCCACTCATAAATCCCGAAGAGTGGCACGGCGATGTGGAGGCTGTTGCGCGCGAGTTGCGGATGCAGCTGAACCTCCCGCCCGGACCGGTCGATAATGTCACGCGCACTCTTGAGGATGCAGGCGTTGTCGTGACGCGATGCGACTTCGGGAGCAACCAGATTGATGCGCTCAGCATTTGCGAACCGGATGGATTGCCGCCGCTCATCTTGGTCAACCCGAATAGCTCCGGTGACCGACTCCGATTCAGCCTTTGCCACGAACTGGGGCACGTGATCCTTCACCATCATCTGCCAACATCCGTCGATGTGGATACTGAAGGGCAGGCGGACCGTTTTGCTGCAGAGTTTCTAATGCCAAAAGCCGACATCCGCGGACATCTATCGGCGCGCCTGAATCTGGAACGTTTTGTCCAGCTCAAGGCTCACTGGAAAGTTTCGATCCAGGCGCTCATCCGCCGGGCACGTTCTCTTGGCCGCATTTCTGATCGGTACGAGCGGACGCTCTATTCAACTCTCAGCAGATACGGGTATCGAAAGAACGAACCCGGCCCGATCCCCCCAGAGGAACCCGGCCTCTTTAGGGAACTGATTGAGTTTCACCTCAGCAATTTGGGTTATTCACGAAACGAACTGGCGCGAGCACTGCATGTACACCCCTCCGATTTCCGCGCCCTCCACACGGAAAAGGTCGCCGAGCTAAGACCCGTAAGATCGGTCAAGCTTGCGGATCAATCGACCGGGTAACCTTTTCAGTCAATGCGGCGACGCTTACGACGTTCGCCGCGGCCGATCCCAGTACGGCGACTTGCACCGAGGGCACACCCTCGGCGGGTCGTCCGGGTCCTTCGGTATCCACTCGTGTTCGCATCGCTCGCAGACGAAGAACGTCACTGTACGCTTAACCTTGCCCATGGCGCCCCTATATCACCGCCGCTATATACCCGCAACTATTTACCCAACAGGTATTGACCAGGCTGTACCTGTGAGGTACATATCCATGCGTACACAGGAGAGAGCGCATGGACGAACGACGACAGAAGGGACTCGAAATCGCGGCGACCGTAAACCTGACCCAGAAGCCGGATGGAACGTGGGCGGTCCCGTCGCAATCGCTGAAGGGCAGATATGCCGTCAGCATGACGCCAGACGGGCCGCGTTGCTCGTGTCCTGACTTCGAACTTCGCGGGACGATTTGCAAACACGGATGGGCCGTGCAGTTCACGCTGTTTCGCGAAACCGTCACCGAGACAAAGCCAGACGGCACCGTCAGCACGACGACGACGGAGACCACGGCTGTCCGCGTCACGTACGGTCAACCGAATTGGGGCGCCTACCACAAGGCGCAGTGCAGCGAGAAAGAGTATTTCTGTAAGCTTCTGCATGACCTCACGAAGGACATCGCGACGCCGGAGCAGAGGGGCGCTGGTCGTCGCTTCATCCCGCTTTCGGACATGATCTTCAGCGCGGCTTACAAGGTTTACTCAGGCTTCTCCGCTCGCCGCTTCATGACGGACATGCGCGATGCCGAGAGCAAGGGACTCGTGACGCAGGCGCCCTGCTACAACAGCATCTTCAACTACATGGCACTGGAAGCCATGACGCCGATCCTGCACGAACTCATCACGGCAACGGCAAAGCCGCTCGCTTCAATTGAAACTCAATTCGCAGTCGATTCGACGGGCATTGGAACCGGGAATTTCTACCGACACTTCAGCAACAAATATGGCGAGGATCGCACCCGCCGCGATTACCTCACCTTGCACGCGCTCGTTGGCACCCGAACCAACATCGTCGCAGCCTGCAAAGTGACCGACCACCGCTACAGCGATCCGGTCGAGTTCGGGCCGCTGGTCGAGAAAGCCGCCGAGGATTTCGACATGAAGGAAATCAGCGCGGACAAGGCGTATTCCAGCCACGCAAACCTTGCGATCACTGAGAAGGTCGGCGCGGTTCCGTTCATTCCGTTCAAGTCGACTGCTAAGGCAGTTTCGAAGTCGCACAAGAGCCCGTCAACGCCAGCTTGGACGCGCCTCTATCACTTCTTCAGCTTGCACCGTGAAGAGTTCCTTGAGCACTATCATCGCAGGAGCAACGTCGAAACAACGTTCAGCATGATCAAGCGGTGCGTGTCGGATACCCTGCGCAGCAAGACGCCAGTCGCGCAGCGAAATGAGGCGCTGTTGCTGGTTCTCGTCCATAATGTCAGATGCTTGATTCACGAAGCCTTCGAATTGGGAATCACGCCGACCTTGGACAAGTTCATCTGCCCAACAATTCCGGCAGCGTCGCAGGGAACGATTGGGGCTGCCCAACAGTTACCGGTTGCTTAGGGAATGTTGGGCAAAGCCCCTCGAAGAAGTCGTTGCGGAGATCAACGCGGCGATGGGGGAGGAAGCGGCGCCAATGGTGAACGATCCACCAACCAGCGAAGCGGCCCCGCGTCCGTGGCATGTCGCACCCCTCGCGGGATCGCACAAGGTATTTTACGGCATTTTCGATGATGGCCCCGAAGGTGGCTTGATCGCGAATTGCGGCGCTGAATCTTCACGGAATTGGGCAAACGCGCAATTGATTGTCAACGCCGTGAATGAACGCGGACAGTCGGCAGCGGTAGGGAAGGCGATGGCCCGGTTTCAATGGTGCATGGAGCTACGCAAAGAACGCGACGCCCTCGAAGCCCGCTTGGTGGGGGCGCTGAAGGCGCTCAAGCGTCTACTCGACGCAGTGCATCACGGCGAGTTGGACGGCGAGGAGACGGGCGATGCAGAGGACATCGTGTCGGACATCGACAGCGCCGAACTCTTGGAGCGTTCCAAATGATCAGAAGCCGAAGCGTCAGGGAGCACGGCGAGCGCATCGCGGCACTGATTCGCCGCAACGTCGATGCGATGATGGCAGACCGCATCAGCTTCGCGACGTTCACGCGCCGTCAACGATGGCTGTGGGACAAGGCGCAAGGCGGGAAGCCGTTGTGCGCCGGAGACAACAGCATCAGGGCACGGCTGAGTGAAGCCGTATCGAGGGCGCTATGACAACCCGCCTTCAACTCGCGTGGTACGTGTTCTGGTTTGCAATGGGCGTAGGCTTCGCGGCGGCGCTGCTGCCGTGAGAAAGTGAGGGGGATGAAATGAGACAACTCGCGGAAGGTCTGCTGCACATCTGCGTCGCCAAGCGTGAGCACGAGAGGTCGAGAGGGCAGGTAACGTCTGCGGCTCCCGGCGTACTCGTGTCGGAAGCGGAGCGCCTGTACGTGTCCCTGGATTTGATCGAAGAGAGCGCGGGTAAGGCTGCTGCGGAGGCGGTTAGGAAGAGAGTTCACTTGCTCAGGCGGTTGGAAGGCTGATGCAAGCCGTTGTTGCAGGGAAACTTGACCACAACTCCTAACTGCTTCTTAGGGCGCGCAAAAAGTATTGACAAGATGTCACGGGCTGAACGGTCGAAAACGATGCCTGAACGGTCGCCTGCGCTGCTGATCTGCAAGCGTGTGACGACGCCTGCGAGGTGCTGTCGCTGCAAGGCGGCGGTGCGGGTGCCCGCTGCAAGCGTGGAGATCGTGCGGAAGTACGGGCGCGTGGAGCTACTTTGCGACGCCTGCTTACCCGAGGTTATGGGAGGAACCGAACGATGAAAGACTCAATGCGCCTGCGGTGCCGCACCTGCGGGCAGGTGTTCTGGAAGGTGGTAGTTGAGAGCTTCCGGCCCTGCCCACAGTGCGACGGGTGCGAGTTGGAGGTTGATCCGGCGTGGATGGAGCAGGTGTGTCCCTACGCCTCGAACAGGTCAACCGACCCTTGACTACGGGTGCCGTTCGGGTGTAACGGAACGCGGCACGGGAGACACGATATGCTGTGTTTGGACATTGAGAGCGTACCCTCCATCAACAACGACCGAATCGCCGCAATGGCAGCGAAGCGGGACATGGACCCGGTGACGTTCGCGTCGCTGTGCCCGCCGCTCGCTCAAGTGGTCTGCGTCGGAATGCAGAACACGGACACGGGCGGGATGCAGTGCTTCGTGGTCGGGGAGATGATGGCGCCGAGCGAAGTCATCGTGCTCTGCGTGGACGAGGCGGACCTGCTCGCGAAGGTCAACAAAACCGTTGACAAGTACGACGGGCTGTTGACTTTTGCGGGACGGTCATTCGATGTGCCCACGATCATCCATCGAAGCAAGATCAACGGCATCGAACCGGCCAAGCTGTTCACGTCGTCTGCGTGGCAAAAGCCGTGGGAGTTGAGGCCGCACGTCGACCTGCTCAACGCATTGACCTTCGGCGGCGCGATGGGGAAGTACAGCCTCGAGGCGTTCTGCATCGCTTACGGGGTGGAGTCACCGAAGACGGGCGGCGACGGGTCGAACGTCGCTCAGTTGTTCGCCGAGGGCAAGACGGCGCAGTTGGCGGAGTATTGTCTTGGAGATGTGAGAGCCACGACGCATTTGTGGCAGAAATGGAGTGGGAAGTGACAACAGAATCAGTAGTAGCTGGTGATTTGGGATCGACCGACCTTCAGGTGCGGGATCAGCCCGCGCAGTCGGTGGTCGAACGCTGGATCGAGGAAGGTGAAGACAAGGCACTTGCTCGAATCGACACGCTCATCAACGTGCTCGACAAGTTGCGCCGTGCGTCGATCAAGGCGACGCAGCCGAGCGACTGGATATGCCATGTATCGCGCGACAGCGAAGGCACAATCCTTGCGCAACGGTGCTACCTGCAAGACATCGGCGCAGAGCGCGCAGGCAAGGTGTGGGGTATTCAGGTAGGCGCACCCGCAATCGAGCGCGAAGACTTCCCCGACGGCACGTTTGCCTACCACATGATCGCGGAAGCGACATGCCGCACCACAGGCGAGCGCCTCGACTACGTGGAAGGCTCGCGATGGAGCGGCGACAAGTTCTTCCAGAAGGGCTTGCAGGACGGGGAGCGGCCCGATCCCGTAGACATCCGCAAGGCGAGCTGGGCGAACACTCATGGGCGTGCGGTGCGTCAGCTCGGTGGCCTCGGCGGTGTGCCCCTCGATTTGCTCGCCGAGTGCGGACTGGACACCAAGAAGGTGCAGTTCGTCGACTACGCCAAGGGCAGCAAGGGCGGCGAGTCCACAGGCGCAAGCACGGGCGGCAGCGAGATCGTCATAAAATGGGGTGCTGGCAAAGACAAGTCAATTGCCGAACAGACCGACAAGGACTTGGCCTACTACCTCAAGGCCGCGCAGAAGGACTTGACCGACGAGTCCAAGGCGAAGTTCAAGAAGAATAACGAGCGCATGATCGCTGCCCTGACTGCCGAGATCGAGAAGCGCACGAAGACGAAGGAGCAGGCGAAAGAGACCGGCGAACCAACCCCATCCAACGCCAAGCCCCTAGCCGAGAGGCGCACCGAGACATGGAAGCGGCTGTCGAAGATCGCGAACGAGACGGGAACCAACTGGGGAGACATCCTCGAAGCAATCACGGGCAAGCGTGCAATCGGCGACCTGGACGAGAAGATGCTTGCGACGGTGGAAGCTGCGAGCGACGAGGATCTGAACAGGACGGCGCTGGCTACTTCGGATGCGAGGGAGTGAGGGAGTGCCGTTCGAGTTCGTGCAGGCGTGGCGGTCAACGGACACCTACCGCATCTGCGACGGCTGCGACAAGAACAAGGTGAAATGGATCATGAAGCTGCACCGTGTACACCTTCGGTTGTGCGCGGAGTGCGCGAAGGAGTTGGGGCAGAAACCATGTTGACGCCAGAAGTATTCGACGAAGCGCAAAAGGAAACACTTCAGCGGCGAATCGGCGTGTATCCCGCACGCTCTTTTGCCCCGAGTCAGGTCGGCCACCCCTGCGACCGCTTTCTCACATTCAGGTTCACACGGTGGGAGGATCAGAAGCCGCACACATGGGGTTTGCAGAGCGTGTTCGACGAGGGCAACTTGCACGCGCCCGATGTCTACAAGCGAATGGAGGCGATGGGGTTCCAGATCACGCGCGAGAGCGATCGCCCCGTGCAGTACGTCGTGAAGGACGCGACGATCAGCGGCAGACCGGACGGGCGCGTCGTCGGCTTCCGTGGCGAGCGGTTCGAGCAACCGCTTGTTCTCGAAATCAAGTCGATGGCGCCGTACACGTGGGACAAGATCGCGACGCTGGAGGACTTGAAGCACGCTGACGCCTACTACGTTCGCGGCTACCTCGACCAACTGTATCTTTACGAACTGCTCGACGAACTGCCCACGGGCGTGATCGTTGCGAAGAACAAGGTCAGCGGACTGCTCCGGTGGATTCCGGTGCCGCTCGACTACGAGAAGGCGGAAGCGATCCTGAACCGCATCGAGCGCATCAAGGGCTACGTGGACCGCAAGGAAGAACCGGCGCCGATTCCCTACGACGAGGGCGTGTGCGGGCGCTGCCCGTTCAACCATGTGTGTTGGCCGAGTCGCGACTACGGGCAAGGTCTGCAACTCTTCGACGACGCGCAACTGCTTGAGGACATCGAGCAGCGGCAGAAGTTGAAGGAAGGGGCGAAGGAGTACGACTCGCTCGACGCTTCGATCAAGAAGCGGCTGAAGAGGCTCGGCACGTTCGAGGCGGCTGCAATCGGTAGGTATCTCATCGAGCGCAGCGAAGTGCCGGTGAAGGCGTACAGTGTCGCAGCGCGAACGGATGTGCGCTTCAAAATCCAAGAAGCGACCGACAAGGCGATTGCCGAGACACGAAAGGCCATCGAATGAAACTCCTAGGGGCCGGGGTCGTGATTGTGCCAACCGCGTTCTTCACCTACTTGAACATCAGTCGGTGCTGCCCGATTCCCCTTGACGGAGTGTATTGGTGCGGCATCGGGGTGTGCGTTGCGAGCGGGCTTCTTGGGGCCGCTCTTTGGACACGCCAATGATCGCCCGCTTCATCTGCTGGCTCGGTCTTCACTCCGTCATCGTCATGAAGGAAGCCGAGACGAAAAGTTCTGCTCGCGTCGACCCTGCCTTCGGCATCTGCACCCGCTGCGGTCGGCGGTTCACGTGGGAAGTGCGAGGGGAGTGATATGGGCGCCACCGTGGTCATCATTCCCGGCGAGCCGGTAGCGCAGGGCAGGGGGCGAGCCTTCGGCTTCAAGCGCGCAGATGGCGGTATTGGTGTGCGCGTGTTCGATCCGAAGAAATCACGCGACTGGAAAGCAACGGCACAGCAGCACATGGTGGAAGCGATGGGAAGCAGCGAACCCTTCGATGGGCCGATTCGATTGGTAGTCGAGGCACGATTCACGTTGCCGAAGTCGAGTTGGCGCAAGCGCGAACCAGTTGGTCGGACGTGGCACTGCAAGCGTCCCGACGGCGACAATGTGCTCAAGGCAGTCAAGGACGCGGCCAAGGGTGTTCTGTGGCTCGATGACTGCCAAGTGTGCGATGCGCAGGTAATCAAGCTCAATGGGGCGCAGGGCGAGGCGCCGCGCATTTCGGTGCAGGTTGAGCAACTCGCGTGACAGGAGGACGCAATGGTGAAGCTGCCTAAAGTTCCGAACGAGGAGTATCCTGACGCACTGCACTCGCAGGTATGGACCCGATTTGCGGCGGCTGCGCTGGCGCGAACTACTGACGATGACCTTGAGCGGATATCGGTAGACAAACGCCCCGTTGAGCTTGCCGTAGTGTGCGCACTGGCAGCCGACGCCCTCTACGCCGAATGGCTCAAGCGGGTGTCGTGATGGTGTCAACGCAAGAGTTGATACGTGCCGCGAAGCGACTGAACGATGCCGAGGATGCAGTAGTTGACGCCCACGCCGCCGTCATCGAAGCCGCGAAGAAGTGGCTGCACGCATCCGAGAATGATCAAGAGTCGAAGAACGAACTCGCTCTCCTTGTCGGCCAACTTGAGGACGCAGAAGCGAAGCTGCGAGACACGGAGAAGTGATGGAGCCATCGCTCAAGGAATTGTGCGCCGAGTGCAATGCGCCGATCGAGCCCGGTGACCGCCGCGCATCCAACGTGGGCATCGGCGCCTACTACCATGAGCGATGCTGGAGCGACGATGACGATACGCACGACTGTACTTGGTGCGGTGGCGAAGGTTGGCAGGAGTCAGACGACCCACTGTGGGACGGAACCGATGAGGTGCCTTGTTCTGCCTGCGGTGGCACCGGACTTCGGCGGCATTGACGATCAACTATTCTACGTGGCGTGAAAGGAGACGATTCAATGGCTTCACCAAAAGAGGTACGAGAACTGATTGAGGGAGCAGGGGGAACGGTCAATGACATGACCGTACTGCCTGACGGTCACGGATTCGCAACCGCCAGCTTCCCGTTGCCAAAAGACCACTGGATTTACGGTGACGGGGCCGAGTTCTGCGGGCCACCGCCAATGTCATTCCGTATGGGCACGAGCGACCCACGCCGCGAAGCATTCGCGCAGGCGATTCGAGAGGCCGGGAAGTACGCCGTAAAGGCATCGACCATGCAGGGCAGGGACATGGACTTCGATCCCGACGCGATGCTGCAAAACCTCGTGGTTGGAATGCTTGGGTATTGGACGAAAGACGCATTGAGTAACGATGAGTGGGCTAACCCTGACCCCATTCCGCCGATCTTCGGTCGCATGGAACCCGACTTCAACAAGTAGGAGGCTCCATGAAACTCGAAGCACACCTAATCCCGGCAGAAGAGGTGCAGGTGGGGGACTACACGATGCGGCAAGAATCTGCGACGGGGCTGATGTACGCTGCCGATGCGTGCAACGAGGTGCGGCGCACAGCACTTCCCGAGGGGCTTCTGCTCCTCATCTTCCGCCCCGCAAAGGAGACGGCATGAAGCTCATCGAAAAGCTCATCGACGTGGCCCCCATCGGGAACCGTGAGGTGGCGTACCTTTGCAAACCGGGCACGACGATCTCCCTACCTGAGTATCCCGAGTCGAAAGACGGCGAGTGCCTACGTGACATTCGCGTTGGGGCAGATTTGAGCTTGCGCGAGTTGGCGCAGCGCCTCGGAGTGAAAGCCGTCGATCTGTCCGACTTGGAGCGCGGACGCAAAACGTTACGCCCGAATGACTGGCGCAAATTGTTCGAGGCGTTGCCAGAGATTTGTGGCGAACCACCGAAGGAGCCCGCATGACCAACCTACAGTTCGTGGCGATCTTCATTTGCCTGTACTCCATTGCCTACGATGTGCGGAAACCAGGCGATTGGATCACGCGAATCTTCCTAGTGGTTGCTTGCTTCCTAGCGGGTGTAGCAACCGCCCACGGCCAAACCCCTCCCGGCGAAGTGATGATCGGCCCCTCGGTCTCCCGCGCCGTCTCCTCGCTGAACGCAATCGCGGTAGGCAACAACAAGCTGTACGCCTGCGACAACGGGCACCCGGCAGGCAGCAACGTGCTGTGGCGCTACGACATGACGACGGGGAGCTACACGGCGATCAACACGAGTCTCGGGCTGTGCCTCGGGGCGGCGGTGCTCAACGACGTGCCCTACGTGACCGACTACTCACGCAACGCCATTGTGCGGGCGGCGGACAACCTCGTGATAATTCAACAGTCGGGCGTGCAACCTTCGGGCCTGACGGCGTTCGGCGGCTTACTCTTATGGGGGTCGTACACCAACATAGTCTATCAGGGACCGTCCACCGTTCCCTTCGCGGGCACAGGCAAGTGGGGCTTCAACGGCGACGGCTTACCCGCCTTGCAGACGTGGCTTGAGGCACCGGGAGCAGTAGGCGCTGCCGACAACGGCGTTGTCTACCTCGCCGAGTACGGCGGCAACCGCGTCCGCATGGTGCTCAACAACCTTGACCACACCGTGACCACCTTCGCGGGCACAGGATGGGGAGGCGCATCAGGCGACGGCGGCATGGCGTCTAACGCAACCGTGCAACCCTCCGCCGTCGATGCGGCGGGCAACGTGGTGTACATCTCGGACAGAGCGAATTGCCGCCTACGCTTGGTCAACGGGCTCACGCCTTCGTCGATCATCAACACCGTGGCAACGGGTTGCTCGCCTATCTCGCTCGCGCACGACAGCGCCTATGAATACGTCGGGTGGACCGACAACACGGTGCGGCGCTACCCGCTTCCGAACGCGGTGCCGCCCACGTCCACGGTAAAGCCTACGGGCACGCCTACGGCGCAGCCAACGGGGACAGGCAGCAGGACGCCGACGCTATCCCCCTCGCCGAGTCCCAAGGCAACGCCGTCGCCTAGCCCTGAAGGCGTTACGCTCACCTGCCCTTCGGGGGTTGAGTGCAGGTGCCTGCCGTGAAGCTGCACCTGCGCCCGTGGACAGTGAAGCGAGCGACGGCCTTGTCATTCGTGCGCGATACACACCGACGCCTGCCGCGCATCCAGGGCGCCATGTGGTGCATTTCGGTACGGCACGGCGATGAGGTGGTTGGCGTCGCTCTTGTTGGGTGGCCGTCACGTACACAGACCACGCCCGAGGTCGATCATCTTCGCGTACTCCGCGTGGCGGTTAGGGAAGGCTACAAGAATGCCTGCTCGATGCTGTACTCAGCCTGTTGGCGAGCTGCGCGAGCAATGGGAGCAACGTCGATGGACACGTTCACGCATCTTGACGAACCGGGCACGAGCCTGAAGGCGGCAGGGTGGATCAGCGACGGACTCACCGATGGAGGAGAGTACGACCGACCATCTCGTCGGCGCAAGGCGCAAGTAGACGCTGCGCCAAAGCGCAGATGGTGGGCACCGGGATCAGCGAAGCTCACCTGCCCCAACGGGGTGCGGTGCGAGTGTGTGCCGTGAGTGATCCTGCATTGGTACGGGCTACGCTCGAACGAGCAGCGCGAGCGGTATGCGGATATTGTGCGGACCCAGAACGGTGGCGTCCGGCACGCAAGGGCCGTTACCCAGAGTGGTGGCATAAATTCGCACCGCTTGAGGAATCGACCGTGGTCAATGCTTGCACCGCGTGGGCAATTTGGCACTTGATCGAACAAGACGAACTAGCCGCCACCCTCAAGGCGGTGGAAGGAGAGGGAAGGTGAGGGCGTTCTGTGTCGTGGCAATCTTGTTTCTCGCAACAGTGGTCTCTGCTGGGCAAGCACCCCCTACGCCGCTTCCGCTGCAATGGCATCCAGCCGAGTCGTCGTACCATTTGGTCACCGTGATTGACGGGCAGGTGAGTATCCAACACGGACTGACCGAGGCGCAGTGCGACGAGATTCTGAATCGCCTAGGCATGAAGAGGCCCTGGTTTGCATGTCCCATTGACCAGCCGTGTTACCAAGTGGGCAACCGAGGGTGGTGTCTGCCATGAAGCGAATCATCCGCAACGAGCCCCGAGTAGTGAGGGTGGAACCGTGCTGCGAGGCGATGCGCACGGCGATAGGTGCAGACTGCATCCGAGCCTTCCCACGAGAGACGCTGACGCTCATCGACGGCATTCTCACTGCAATCCGCTTCTGCCCCTTCTGCGGCGCGAAGGTCGAGGATGTGGTGGAGGGGGAGGAGCCGCAGCGCGTATGCCCAACATGCAACCAGCGACCCGGCATCTATGCTCTGCGTCCCGAGCACCCCAACGCGCTCTACTGCTGCGCGTCGTGCGAACTGCGTGGGCGCTACACTCACACCGCCGAGTGCGAGGCCCTGTGGGCACCCCGCATCGCAGCAGCAAGGAAGTGAAGCACCCGAAGTCGTGGTGCACCTGCGGGCACCGTCGGCGTGACCATCGGGGAATGAGCCGCAGCGGACAATGCTACGCTTGGCCCTACTGCTCGTGCAAGAAGTTCGTCAAGGGCACGGCAACCGTCGATCCGCACAAGCAGGCGTCGACAGCGGAACGAGAATAGGCACCGTCACCGCACCCTGCGTCCACTCCCACCACTGCCACGCGCCGTCCACGAACACCGCAGCAGCGAGCGGTAACCCTACCCACGGCAGCCGAGCAGCGAGTTTCGCAAGCCCCATCGCCAAGGGCACGTGCACAAGCATTTGCCGGTGGCTTCTCCCGTGCCCACAACCAACCAGATCGGGAGCAATCCCTGCCAACCCGAGCAGCGTCCACTGAGGCGCTACCCACGTCGACAGCACCACCGATGCAAGCCTGAGCGGCGAGAGCGTCTGCGTACCCGGTGCCCCCGGCGATGAGTTGATGCCTGCGTGGGCGTCCCACAGGCTACGCAGCGAGCGTTCATGCCCCGAGTCCAAGCACGCATCACGCGCCAAGCCGGGATAGCTCGACGTGCCTAGGAACGCCCCGACGAAAGGCGGAGCTTGGTTGAAGCTGCGGTGCAGTACGAAGATGGGCACGAGCATCAGGCCGGCGAGCAGGTAGGTGCAAACCATCCGACGCCACGGGGCAGCCAATGGGTAGAGCGTCAGAAGCATCGTCGCCGCGTACGTCAGCGGACACAGGGCTGTCACGAAAGCTGACACTGGTGTCCACCACCGTGACCGTCGCATTCCTGACACTGCGATCAGTTGCAGGACTTGCATCACCGCGAGTTCGAGCCCAAAGAAGTGTCGACCTACCCACAGGAGCGGTGCGTTCGTGGCAAGAGCGCAGGCTGCAGCGACGGCAGCAGCCCTCCCCCATCGGTGAGCGTAGGCAGCTCCGATGAGCACCAGCACGAAGCCGAACCACAGCCCTTGCACCCGCTCGCCGTACAGGCTGTTGGTCACCGCGTTGAAGGCTACCCACGGCAGGGAGGGCCAACCTGCCCCCTGGACCGACCGAACCTCAAGCCAGTGGAACGCCCCGCCCGTCTTGTCGAGGCAGATCGTTGCGATGATTTCGGTCGTGTCGGGTATCCATGCGGTTGCGGGCCAATCCAAGGTGTAGAGCGAAAAGGCCCCGCCTAGCGCCGCAATGGCCCCTACAATCCACGCAAGCCTTCCAAGTGACCACGCCGAGCATATCGGGACGAAAACGCCCAGAATCGCCCAAACAGCCACGGACGGCAAAATCCACAGGCTTGGGTGAAACAGGCCGCAGTCGACGGACACGGGGCTTACGTAGCCGTAGGCGAGGGGGTTTGGCTTGGTGTTGGGGTGTTGGTAGGTGTCCGGGTAGGTGTGGCGGTAAGCGTCGGTGAGGGAGTGGCTGTGAACGTCTGAGTCGGTGTTGGCGTCCGAGTCTTGGTCACCGTCTTGGTAGGCGTCTGAGTACCCGTAACGGTAGCCGTTCCGGTCTGTGTAGGTGTTCGGGTGATTGTGGCTGTCGGCGAAGGAATCAGCCCAAGGACTTCATCGTCAGTAAGTTGACGGTTGGGCCACCATGCAGCGAACGAGATGTTGCCGCTGTACCCCTGCTTGGAAACTCCCGGCCAGCCTTGGATGTTGCCCGACCCGAAGGTCCAGGTCGAAGGCGTCGGGGCGATGAAGAACTTGTAGGGCTTGGAGTCGATCAGCCTGCCGTCGAGGTAGGTACGCTGCCCGCCAACCGTGCCGAGCGTCCCGATAATCAGGTGCTCAACGCCGTCGGAGACGATGGGGACTGGCTGCCACGGAACGACTGCAGGAGGCACGAGCTGGAACTGCCCTGAGCCGTAGGTGATGCCCCACCACGGTGTGCCGGCAAAGGACACTTCCAAGAGCGAGTACGCCGGCTGCTGTTGGCTCGGGATGCCGAAGGCGGCAAAGGTTCCGGTGGTTCCACGCGCGCAGATGGCGATGCTCTGAGTCTGCGGTGCCGGGTAGGTGACTGAGGTTGTCACCGATCCCGTGCCTGCGAGGTCAACGCCGTCTCCGGTCAGGATGTAGTTGCCGGTGTACGTGCCGTCGTTCGAGTCGATCATGTCGTGGGCAACCGTGCCGGTGGTCTCTCGGAATGACCATGCGGAGGAAGGTTCGAGGTCGATCAAGCCTTCTTCGGAGAGGCTACCGCATGGACCGAGTGTCGGCGTGACGGTGATGCAGTGCCGGAAGGTGGTGGTTGGTGTCGGCGTAGGTGTCTCGCTCGGAGTCAGCGATGGGGTGCGGCTATTGGTTGCGGTGCGGGATGGCGTGGCTGTGCGGGTTGGGGTGTCGGTGACGGTCACCGTCAGTGTCGGGGTCATGGTGCGCGTCAATGTCGGCGTTCGGCTTGGGGTCAGCGTCGGACCACCTGGCGTGATTGTTGGCGACGGCGTGTCCGTCGAGGTGGCCGTGCGGGTAATCGTCGGTGTTCCAGTCGGCGTGAGCGTGGGTCCACCGGGCGTGAATGTCACGGTCGGTGTCGCGCTCAACGTGGGGGTCGGTGTCGGTTCAACCTCCACAGCCCCAACGTCGCACACGATAAACTGTGGCCGGGTCACTCCCCGCTGATCGGTGGACTCGCACGCACAACCGCCGCTACCGGGCGAAGCCGGATTGCCCATCTCGATTGCAGGGCTGCCGTTCGCAGGCATCTGGGTCAGGGTGTTGCCGCCGTTGTTTTGCAGCGGCCCCAGCATTGCATCGGTGCTGTTCTGATCGCCCGTACCAGAGAAGCCACAAGCCGTGCCGCTGTCGATGTTGTAGCCGCAGTCAGTCAAAGTGCCGCCAGAGTAGAAGCTACAGTTGTCCGTGCCGTCGAAAATCGAATTGCCGACGGTCAGGTTCACATTGCCGCTGATCGCACCTCCTGCCACAGATGCCGCATTATTGCCGAACGTGTCGTTGTTGATCGTGCAAGCGGCACTGCAATCAATGCCGCCACCACGCCCACCGAAGGCCGAATTGTCGACGAAGGTTGAGTTGACAATCGAGCCGCCGGAGCCCGAGAGATGTACCGCACCCGCGCCCGTGGCACTGTTACCGGAGAACGTGCTCGCGCTCACCGTGTTTGACGTTGCCCCCATGCTGATAGCGCCCGCGCCGTTGCCACCGCCATTGTTGACGAAGGTCGAACCCGACACGTTACAGACCGAACCCGTGCAAGCCACCGCGCCACCCTCTGCCAGAAAGTTGGTGTTGTTGGTGAAGGTCGAACCCGTGATCGTGGTCGAGCCGTGCGAGATGATGGCACCACCGGGGGCGAAGCTCAGCGCCGTCCCTGCGGTGTTGTTCGAGAACACTGAATTGCTGATGACGAGCGTGCTGGTGATGCCGATATTCTTCGCCAAGATCGCACCACCACCAAGATGTCCGTCGCCACCGTTCGTAAAACCATGCGTGATCGTCACGTCCTGAACGGTAAACGTGATGCTGCTCGTGTTGATGTTGAAGATTCGCGACGAGTCGTTGCCGCTGATCGTCAGCAGCGTCGGTCCAGGCCCGTCGATGGTGAGCGTGTGATCGACGAGATTCTCTCCCGCCGTCAGGGTGATTGTTCCCGTCACGGAGAAGGTCACCGCTTCACCGCTGAGCGAGGTCCGCACTGCTTCACGCAAGGTGCAGTCAACAGCATCGCAACACAGATCGTCGTGGTCGGTCAGCGTGTTGACGACGGTGACTCGTGGCAACGCACACGTCGGAGTTACGGTCGGCGTAATGGTCGGGGTTCGAGTTGAAGTTGGAGTCACCGTCACCGTCGGCGTCGCTGTAGGCACGGCAGGAGTAAGCGTTGGCGTGAAGGTCGCTGCCGTGTTGGTCGGAGTTGGCGTATCAAGCGTCAACGGAGCAGCCAAACCATCGGCGCCACTGATCGTGCTTCCGATGCTCGTTATCGCCAGCGTGTTGTAGTCGATAGAGATGAGAGCCGCCGCGCCCGAATTGTTGTCAATGCCATACAAAATACCGCCGTCACTGCACGCGAGAGCAGGAATCGTGTGTCCAGCCGCTCCCCCTGTCATTGTCCCCAGCGATGAACCGGCACCGCTCACCTTGTTGACTGAGTACAGGTCGCCATCAGTTCCGTATCCGGCGAAGTACAGATTCGTGTTGGGACAAAAGGACAGACCATTTCCGCCGCTGCCGCTAATTCCGATGTTCGTACCAACGAGCGTGGCGACACCCGTGCCGGTGTTGATGGTGTAAAGTCGGGGCAACCCGCCATTGGTCGAGGCGCCATAGAGCGTCGTTCCACTGAACGAGAGGTCTTGCATCGGGTTGGTGGTTCCGAACGCGCCGACGAGGGAAGCCGCTCCCGTAGTGGTGTTCACGGTAACGAGCTGACCAGCGTTCGCGTCCACGTTCGAGGTTGACCCGTACATGGTGCCATCTGGAGCGAACACAATCGCTGTCAAGTAGTGTCCCATCGCTCCCACGTCCTGCGTCTGTGCGCCCGTGGCGGGGTCGATACGAAACAGATGCGCCGGTGTCGGCGAGATGTTGCCCCCTTGGGCAACCCACAAGTCGGTCGGAGACACGCCCCACGCTCTGCACGCAAGCATAAGCACAACCAGCAGTGCCGCCAACTTCAACGCTGCGATGTGTATTCTCACGGCGTCACCGTCGGGGTTCTAGTCGGCGTTGCGGTGTAGCCGGGGTTGCAGATGGCGGGCGTGATGGCGGTACAGGGCGTCGGGCACTCGTTCATGATCGGCTCAACGCAATCGCTCGACGGGCACTCGCAGCACAGCAGCGGGTTGCGGGTTGGTGTCGGGGTTGCCGTAACTGTCGGGAGTTGGGTGCCGGTCCCTGTCGGTGTCAGCGAGGGCGTCAGCGTCTTGCAGGACTTGGCCGTGTTGGTGACCGTCGGGGAAGGCGTGGCTGTGGCCGATGACGTGGGGGTTGCGCTCAAGGTCGCAGTCGGGGTTTCGGTCGGCGTGCGCGTATCGCCGGGGTAGCTCACCTGCACCGCCGAGTAGTTGCGCGACGCGCTGCTGTCCATGCCGTCCCCAAGCCATCCACCAAGCACGTTGACTTGGATGTACTGGAGCAACGACACGATGTCTTTGGTGCCGTTGTTGATCCCGGCTTGACCGACGGTGGTGTAGCCGCTGCCGCCTACCACGGTGTCGGTATCGGCCCCCGCGCCTTGCAGCGCGAAGGTGGAGGCGAGCAAGGTATCGGGCAAGGTGTTGAACAGCGCACACACAGGCGCATTGGAGAAGCCGGAAGAGTTGGCCGCTGCGTCGGCGGGGTGAATGTTGGATGCCTGCATGGCACGCAAATCACCCGTATCGAAACTGCCCGAGCCGCACGTGAACGTGATGGTCCCTGCGGTCAGGTCCGCCGCTGCCGGGATGGAGCTGAAAACGTAGGTGGACGGCTGACCCGAGGTCCCGGTAACCGTTGCCCTGTCGAGCACGTAGGTGTTGCTCTCGCTGTCGGTCGCGGCGGGCAGAGTACAAACCGTTTGTGCCAAGTTGACGGCCACGATGATGCCGGGTCGCGTCGTCGTACAACCCGTGGCCGTGATCGAACTAGTGCTCACCGCTGTGCCGTGGCACACCGCCGCAGGGAAGAATGGCGGTAGCGAAGTAGGTGTCAGCGTCTGGGTCGGTGTGCGCGTCAGGCTGGGTGTCGATGTTGGGGTGCGTGTAGGAGTCGGGGTGTTCACCTCGACGCACAAGGCCGCAAGGCTGCTCACATCGCCGCTGGTAAGCCCGTTCCCATAGATGCGAGGCTCGTCGATGAAGGCATCACTGAACGCACTGAGATCGGCGTTCGAGCCGACCGCCACGACACCCGAGGCAAGCGTCGGGCACAGCGCCCCGAGCGAGGTGAACGACTGCACCACCGCTTCGTTGTCGACGTAGAGTTCGAGTTGTTCGGATGAGTTGAACACCGCAACAATCATGTGGGCCAACCCGTCGTCGTATGTCAGCACGCTCTCCACATACGTCGGAGTACAACTGACGCCGACGCCAGCGGTAAACCGTACCTTGCCAGCAACCATCGTGATCGAGAAGCGCGTGGTCACACCCGCCGAATCTTGCTGATTGAACAGTTGCGCAGATGGGTCCGATGTCTTGGCGAACACGATCACCGACTGCTCGACCGGGAAGAAGTCGGGGCCGCTCGCACTGATGATGTTCATGGCCGAGGTGTCGCCGAACTGGGCCGAAGCGTTGGTGTCGTTGAACAGAAGCGAGGGCTGGTCGAGCACCACGCTGTCGGTGTAGGTCCCGTCGAACCCGTCCACGTTGTCGTAGGCAAGCGACCCCTCGGTCTCGTCGAAATGGAATCCCGCTATCGCGTCGGGGATGCCCAGCAGCTCGGTCATGCAGGCGCTCAGCACGGGCGTCTCTGTCGGCGTGTTCGTGGCACCTGCCGTGTGTGTCGGTGTGGGAGTCAAGGTCGGGCCTGTGGGCGTGGGGATAGGTGTGGGGGTCTCCACCGACAGGCACTCGTCGAGGTTGTTATCCGCCACGTCCACGATGAACGACGGCATGGCTTGGGTGTCGCCATTGAACACGTTTCCGAACAGCACGTGCGGCCCCTCGAAGCGCGACTTGTCGTACTTGATGAGTTGTGGGGTCTCCATCGGGCAGTCGACGATGATCTGCGTGCCGTTGATGAGGGCGGGCGCAAACTGCCATTCCGGTGAGGCCCCATCTTCCCAGCACGAGAAGCCGTTCAGCACGTAGGGCTCGGGGTATGGACCCTGCGACACGCCCGGTATCCGCATCCCGAACATCTCCTCGGCGGTCTGATCCTGAAAGCACAGGTTGACCGGAAGTATGCCGCCCCCCGGCGTGCCGAGCCGCATACCGATCAGGTTGGGGCCTGACCATGAGTTGCTGAATCCAGGCTGCAAAGCCGTGAAGCCGTAGAGCTTCACCATTGCGGCTTCCGCGATGCGCCGCCCATATGGCTGCGTGTTTTTGGGATGCAGGCCCTGCTCAAGATCGGTTGCACCAATCATCCAGCTATTGATGCTAGGCACCACAGGTTCGCCGTCGGCGGTGTCGGCTACAATGCCACTACACGCCGTCACAAACCCCATCGGTGAGAGTCGACGACAGCCGCCCGTCGCTTCGCCATAGTAGCCGGTCACGTAGGCCGCGTGCATCGGGTCGTCGAACTCGTTGTTCTGAAGCTCGGCGAAGGTCGGTGGCCCCATCGGTTCGGTGTTGGACAGCGAACGGTCAGGGTTCGCAATGTTGGTGTCGGGTGAACACTCCGTGCAACGGTCAGCGCCGCTTCCCTTCGGCGTGTTCTGCACCCAGAACATAGCGAGGTCATCGAGGGGCAAGCCGCCAATCTGGGCCGTGATGTTGTTGCGATCACGCCGCCACGAGCGTGCGAGCGATGGCAGCGAGTGACGGTAGTTGGCATCGTCACCAGAGTCATTCAAACCTTGGAACCAATACACGCCACGAATCCCAAAGGGCCACATGGGCCACACGGAACTGCCGTACAGGTCACCCCATGCGGCCCCGAAGTTAGTTTGGTGCGGCGGGTCGCTGATGCCGGGTACGTAGTTGCAGGTGCCGCTCGTACAATCGTCGTCGGTCAGGCACACGTCACCATTGGTGCAGTGGTTGGAGCACGAGCCGTTCCACACATTGTTGATGATGTTGAACATCTCGGGGTCCTCGCAAATCGAGTCACCCTCCCACCGCTTGATTCCCGTAGCGCCATACGCACGCTGGATGGCCCCAATGGGTGCTTGCAGCTTGCTCTGCAACTCAGTGGCAAGCCAGAAGCACGAGGCTGACACATCGGCGAGATGGTCCGGTAGGCTTGTCCAGACAAAATCCTCCTCGGTGTTTCCACGAATCGCAGGCCAGATTGAGCACATCTGCGGCGGGTCGCCGCCCGCCCGACACGTGTGTCCAACGTAGGCAGGCACGAGGGCGCTCTGCCCGCTGCACAACCAGTTCTCGCCGACCAGCACCCCCGTGATGTCGATGGTGCAGGTGCCGACAGGACCGATGACGCCGGTCACGTTGGTGGTCGTCATCCTGATGGTGGCGCCGTTGACGAGGTAGCCGCTGGGCTGCACGCAGGTGGTTGCGTTATTGAGATCGTCGGTCACCACGATGCGCAGCCGCGCTCCCGAGGTCGTCGACGTGACGGTGGACAGGTCGGTGTAGTCTCCCGTCGACAGGTTGAAGAACCACTTGTTCTGGTCGTTGGACTCCAAGGTGCGCGAGTAGACGGGCGGAATGGGGCACGCTGCTCCGAAGGTCGGATCAGGGCACGGCCAATAGATCGACACCGTGGCGCCCGTAGATGCCGTGCCGTTGATGAGCGAAGGAAGGTCGCCGACGTTTTTCTGCAACACCATGCTGTTCTGGAGCATGGGATTGATCGTCAGGGCTGAAGCCTTGGCGGCAAGCAGGCCCAACAGGATGGCGACGAGTAGCCTCACTGCGACGCCCCCGTGTAAGAGCAAGCAGGTGCCACCCACGCCTTAGACACTGAACTCACAGAGCCGGGGCGGAAGAAGTAGCCTTCCATCGTCGCCGCCGATGGCGTCGGGTCCGTCTGCTGGATCAACTCCATGTCGAGCACCCGGTTCTGGCTGAAGCTCGTCGTCCCAATTCGCGGCAACGCGAGTTGACCAGAGTTCGGTGTTGGGGTCGGGTACTGATACTGCGGTGTCGCCACGCCATTGATGCACTTCTGTGCTCCCGCCCCCGGTGTCCCCGTCGGCGTAGCGCCCGGTGTAGCCGGTGTGCCCTTGGCCTGACAGAAGCCCAAGGTGGGCTCGGCGACGTTGGCGCCGATGGACCCGATGATGACGCGCTTGGAGTCAACTCCCGGCGTTTGGGGTGCATACACGTCGGAATGCGGGTGCTCACTGGAACCGCTGTTGCTGGTGCATTCACCGATCGAGGCGGCGTTCTGGATGCCCGGTGTGGTCGCTGGTGTCGGATCAGTTGAGCCGTTGGGTCCGATTCCCGGCTTGATGCCGGTCACCAGAATGGCTGACGCAACGCGAGATGCCGAACTCGCATTGCAGGTAGCTGGGCAGCCCGTGGCGACGGTACCGACGCACGGCTTGACGATGATGTAATCAGGGAAGGCTCCAGCGTTGAGCGTGTTCTGTGGATTGACCGCCGTGAACTGAGCGCCCTTGATGCCGTTCCCGTTCGACACCGCATCCAATCCGTACACGTTGCCTTCGCTGTCGTAGGCGCTGAAGGGGAAGCAGTCGCTGTCGGTGGTGGAGAATCCAACCACGATTGTCTTGCCTGAGTTGGCTGGAACCGGAGTCGTCATCGGGATAGCGACAGCGTTCGATACAGCCGGACCAAGGGGAGTCGGCCAAGGCGTTGAACTCGAAGAGGCACCCAGCACTTGCACGAAAGCGAGAGCGTTCGAGGTCGGCGTTGGCGTTGAGGTCAGAGTAAACGTAAAGGTCGGTGTGCGCGTCGGGGTAGAGGTGAGCGTAGGCGTCGGGGTCGGCGTGAAGGTGAGCGTCGGCGTAAAGGTCAAGGTTGGTGTGAAGGTCGCTGCACCCGGCGCCAGTGTGTCCGTCGGGGTTGGTGTTAACGACGGGGTGAACGACTGGGTTGGGGTATTGGTGATTGTCGGTGTGATGGTCGGCGTCAACGTGATGGTCGGCGTCAACGTAGGCGTCTCGCGTACCGGATACTGCACGGCCTCGATGACCCAGCGGCGGTTGAACTCGTCATCACGGCGCCACTGCACCCCGTCGGTGGACGGCGTTGGGTCGGTCTCCGTTCTGACCCCCATGTAGACCTGCCGGTTGAGGGTAGCGGCGGCACCCGTCTTGGCGTTGCCTACTTCCACGGTGGTCTCACCACCGGCAACCCACGGTGCGCTGATGACTGAGGCGGGCGCGATCACGGACAGCGCACTCAGCACCAAGGTATTGATCGTGGCCGCAATCGAGAACGGTCCAGTGTTCTCGCGCACACTCTGACCTGCGTCGCCGACAATGCGTCCCGGCGTGATCCCGTTTCGTGCCCCTGGCGTGCGCCAGAATGGCGTCTGCGTCGTGTTCGGCGTCGGGTTGGTGGTCGGGATGATGTTGTAGGCTGCTCTCGGCAGAGCAACCGCCACGCAGCAGGTGTTGCCCGAAGGCCCGTGGGTCATGAGCAGCGTGCTGCCCGCTGGCACCGGGGTGGGAATCTGCAAGCTGGAGCACACCGTGATGCGGTTGTACGCCGTGGGCGGCTCTTGGCTCAGGTCGGCGTCGATACCGTATTGGTTCAGCCCGTCCGTGCAGGACATATAGGCGTCCCCGTCATCGAAGGCCCCGCTGGAGTTGGTGCCGCAGGTCATCACGATGGAGTCCCCAGCGGGCACGTCGTAGAGCGTGGTCAACGTCGAGGCGGTGGGCCGAGGCATCACCCCCTGATTCGGGCAGTTCGCGGCCAGCGGTGAGAGCGGCGTAGGGGTCGGGCTCTGCGGCGCGGGAGTGAACGTCGGCGGCGGTGATGGGCCAGCCGACAGCACGATGGTGGCGCCCATCCAGTTACCGAGGTCGAAGTCGTAGGCCCCCGTTGCTTCGCCGTAAAGCGGCACTTCTTCCTTGTCGAGTGGTCCCAGCACGAACATATCGAGACGATGCTCGAACGAGCCAACGTTGGAAGCAGCGGAAGCGACAGCCACACCCCACGGCGAATCGAGGCTCAGGAAGTTGGAACTATCGGTCTGACTCGCGAAGGCGGCAATGATGATGTCCTGATCGTAACGGCGCGTGGGCAACGTCTCCGAGCACCCCGAGCAGTTGGTGCAGCCGCCGCACAGGTGTATCGGCTTGGTGGAGTCCTTGGCTTGCTGGTAGCGGTCACCGGGCTCGCGGGTGGTGATGCCCGAGAAGCGCAGCGCGATCCCTGCGCGGGTCAGCGGCGGGTTGGCGTCGTTGAATTGCTGGTAGTAACACGTGATCGTGTCCCAGTTGGAGCCAGCCGGAATCTGCAACGCGGAGGCGCAGTACAGCTTCACGCCCGAGCCCCATCCCGCCGTGTCGCGCTCGACGTACCACACGTTGTTGTGGCCCGAGGTGTCGTTGTCGTAGCACACCATGCTGCGCTCCTGCGCGGGTAGCGCGGTACAGATGAGGATGGAGTCACCGGGCGAGTAGCCCGTGCAGTTGGCGAACGTGGACGTGAGCCGGTCTCCCGGCAGCATGTCGTCGCAAATCTGTCCCTCGAATGCCGGGTCGGCGTGGGCCTCAACAGCAATCAGCAGGCACAGCAAGAGTAGGCGTCGCAGCATAGTCATCAGTCACACACCGCAGGGGTTACGGGAATGCACGGGGTCGGGCACGTATTGTTGCCCAACGGCGGCACGCAATCGTTCGGATCAGGGCAGTCGCAGCATAGGAACGGGTCAGGCGTCACGGTCGGTGTCGGGCTGATCTGGCCCGTTGGCGTTCGGGTCGCCATTGGCGGCACGGCCAACAGGAACGTGTCGGGCGTGCTCGTGGTAGTCGGCGTCGCAGTGGCACCTCCCGGCGTCACGGTCGGCGTCGAGGTTCTCGTTATCGTGGGGGTCCGCGTCGGGGTCGACGTTGACGTGCTGGTCAGCGTGAAGGTTGGCGTCGGGGAACCCGGCGTGAACGTCGCGGTGGGTGAGCCCGGTGTGAAGCTCGGAGTTGGTGTCGGGGTGCGGGTACGGGTCGGCGTCACTGAAGGCGAAGCCGTGGGCGAGGTCACCATCGGCGGCACGGCGAACAGAAACGAGTCCGGTGTCCCGGTAGGCGATTGGGTCACCGTCGGCGTAAAGGTCGGTGTCGGTGTCGGGGTTCTCGTGCGCGTGTTGGTCGGCGTATGGCTTGCCGTGAAGCTCGGCGTAGATGTGCGTGTCTGCGTCGGAGTAGGGGTAGGCGTTGGGGTCAGGGTCGGCCCCGTGGGTGTTGGTGTCTGCGTCGCGGCAGCCACTATCAGGGCGCCGTTGACCGGAGTGCAACCACCGGGAGTGTCGTCGATCAGGCAACCACCCTCGGGTGTCGCAGGGCAAGCGTTCTCGTCCCATGCGAGCGGCGAGCTTCCGGCAAGGGTGCCGCTGAAGGTCAGGTTGGCGAGCACGACGTTGGTGCCCGTCAGCGCACCGGGAACACAGGCGATGCCGATGCACAGCTTGCCCGCCGTACCGTTGTTGCAGATGAACGAGCACCCCGCCGAATTGACGGGGGCGCCGACGGTGCAAAGGGTGTTGGCGACTATCGACGAGGAGTAGACAAGCGAGAGGTCGAAGGACGACGGGCCGCTTAGGCTGTCGGCCGAGATGGTGACGGAGTTGGTGCCTCCCGTCGCGATGGTGATGCTGGAAGGCTCAATGCTGACCGTGGTGCCCCACGCAGGGAGCGCCCAAAGCAGCAGGGCAACGAGTCGTCGGCACACACGCAGCCCTTACGGTTCAACGAAATTGGGGTAGACGCCAAGAATGCCGATGGTGTCCGTGATTCCGCCCACGCACAGAAGACCGTTCGGCAGGATGTTGACCTGCGCGAACAGCTCCGCATCGTTGCACACCGTGGTCGAGCAAGGCGTGCCCGTTGTGTCGTTCGGAATGAAGGCTCCGGTCACTGTAGGTTGCACGTCCCACTGGTCCGACTGAAACGAGGTAGTGGAAATCACCTCGCTGCACGCGCTCAAGTTCAAGTCATCAGCGTTCTGGTCAGCTTTCACCACCCCGGCACACACCGTGAAGCACAGCAGGCTATTCCCGGCGTCCAGAATGGCGAGCCGCATGGCATTCATGCGGACCGAGATGGCGGGTCCCCCGGCCGCGTGCGGGACCTTCTGGTGATACATGAACGAGCGCGGGGTGCCGCCCGTCAGCGGCACTTGAAATACGTCCGTGGGGGTCACCGCAGTGGGGAACACCGTGTTCTTGACGCAGCCACTGCACGACCCAGCAACGGGCTGGGCGGCGCCACCGGGCCACCCTACCTCGAAGGCGTGCGCCTGCGCGGCGGCGAACAGAATTGCGATGGCGAGTACGTGTTTCATGCGATCTACCTCATTTCGTTGCTGCTGCAGTGGTTGTAGTTGCTGTCGATTGCGGTGATTGCCGCGAGCCGAAATAGAAGCCAAGCATGACCTGAAACGCTGCTTCGAGCTGCGGCGGCGCCCAATGATCCGGCCCTCGGTACGATACCATCAGCGCGTACGTAACGACCAAAAACACGGTGCCACGAATCGTTCCCTCGGGAAGTGCGAACGGTTGGCCCTTGTCAACGAAACGATCGAGCAGGCCGAGCAGCGTCAGCTTCTGAGATTGGATCGGTGCCGTCGTCACCGTGGTGGCGGTAGTGGTTGTGGATGCTACCTGCGGGGGCGGCTCGACTGGCGGTTCAGATGCCGGCGCCGGCTGTTCGGTCTCGTCAGCCATCTACGGCATTCTCCAGCGACCCGACAGAAGCCCGGTGCAGTCGAGGAATTTCAGCAGGAGTATTAGGGCAACCAGAAGCCTGACCAGCAAGAACACTGGCGGCGGTGGCGACGCGAACTGGTTAATGACGACTTCAAAGATGTAGACGACAATCACCGCCACGATGGCCCACACAATCAACGTGATGAGGCATTCGAGCATAGTTCCGTACTCCTTTCGGGGCGGAGTATGCCCGAACCTGAAGCAAAGTGCACGCGGCGGTGGGTCGGTGGCCTACTTCGCGCCGTTCCAGTTGCGTCGCTCCCACCACATTCCGAGTAGGAACGCTGTAATCAGGGCAGCGACTGTCACCAGATACATAATCATCGGCGAGTCCTCCGAAAGTGTTCTAGGTTTCGGCGCCAGATGGAGGGGTGGGACGGACTTACTTCTTCGCCAAAACGGCTCGGTCTATTTTCAGTTGCTGAATCTCTTCGGTAAGCGTCTCGATCTTCACAAGCGCGTCATCCAGCCTGCCGTCCACCGAGACCTTGATCTCGCCAAGCGCGGTGCCCAGCTTCGCATTGTTGCGCTGCAGGATCGTCACCACGATGGTGGTCGCAGCCCCGATGGTGGCTACGATGATGGTAGCCAGAACGGCGTCCATGCCTAGAGCCTCCCTGCGTTGCCGTGCATACGGTCCAAGCGATCCTCGACCGACTTCACGTAGGCACGCACTTCGTCGTGACGCTTGTCGTCCTGCTTGTCGTGCTGCAGGTGCCACTCCTCTTGCCGAATCATGCGCCCGTTCAACTTGCGAAACTCGATGTGGATGCCACGCACCGTGTAGGCGACGTAAGACAACAGAGGCAGCGCGATGGCCTGGAAGATTCGGAACCAGAACAGGAACTGCTCCTCGGTCACTTGGTGGCTGCCTCCCGTTGCTCGGATGGGCGTAGCAATTCGTCGATGTCCTTGGCGGCTTTCTGCTTTGCTGCGATCACCTCGGGCGAGGGAGTCGGTTGGGGGGATGGACCGGGGGCGGGGCGCGGCGGAGGAGCGGATAGATCAGGCGCAGGCTCACCACGCGCTGCGGCTGACTGAGTACGAAGGAATGCGGCAAGAGTGTTGCGGAACAACGGTCCTGCCTTTGGGTCGATAGCGAGTGCAGTGCGAACAACCTTGCGACCGGCATCCGATGCCATCACTTCGGCAATCTTATCGACGCCCATCATCATGGCACTGCCGGTCATTGTTCCGGCCAAGAGGGCGTGAGCTGGATCAGCCCCCATGAGAGTAGCAGCACCACCGCCGATAACTTCACCAGCACCCATCAACTTCGCACGTTGAGAACTTCCCGTGATCTCACCGGACCCCGGTGGCAGGCGCGGCAAGTCACGCTTGATCTCGCGCAGCGTGCTCTCAATCGCGTCCAGTTCGCCAGGCTCAAATCCCTTGACCCAAAGCGATTCCGACTTCTGCCCCCTGCGAGCAAGCGCACGAGCAGTCTGGATGCTCTTGAGCACGCGATTGACGTTGACCGAGGTCCAGCCGTCACCAGCAATGCCGATGCCCTTTTCGAGATCGCGCGCCAATCCGTTGATTGCGAAGTTGCGCTGATCGAGGCGGCGCATCCGTTTCCAGGCGTCAGTGGCTTCAAGGTTTTCTTGTGCTGGCGCTCCTGGCCCAGCGGGTGTCCACGGCTTACCAGCCTCGGCGTCAGTGTGCAGTGCGGCAAGAAGGCGACGTAGGTTCGCATCACGTGCCCGATTCATGCCGCCAGTCGTTTCACCGGGGCGCGCACCGATGTTCGTGCGCACCGCCCCCAACTCTGAACCAAGCCTTTGAGCCTCGGCTGTCAACTGATCGAACGACCATCCCTGATGGCTGCTGTCTAGGAAGTTCTCCATCTCCCGAATCGTTCCACTATCGGGATTGGACAAGCGACCTTCGGAACGCATGATGTCGTTTGCGACCTTGCGAAACTCGCTTACATCGTAACTGAGGTTTGGGTTGACGGCGGCAACTTCGGCACGGGCTGATTGCAGTTCTGCATCAGTGGGACGAAGGTGCTCGCCCGCAGCCCGTATCTTCGGCGCAGCCAACGAGTGCCTCTCAACCTGCGAGCCGGGAATCGCCTTCACCAATGCACGCGGTGCCCATTTCGTAAACGCTGCAACACCTTCGCCGAGCCTTTGAGTGAGTCCCGCCACCGTTGCTTCGCGTGTCACATCCTCGATGGGCGGGATCTGCGATGGGTCACGGTCAGCAAGCGCCTTCGCTGTGCGCTCGATGGTCTGCGACATCGGAATCAGCGCCCCCGTCGCCTGAGCGATCTTGTCCACCGCCTGCATGGGGTGCGCCACGGCCTCGCGTGCCCCTTCGGCAATCGCGTGCGGAGCGTTTGCGATAGCACCGGGGATGCGCAGCGCAGCGGCGGGCAGATTCATCGCCATGCCAGCTACATCCTTGCCACCTAGGATGATGCCCTCGCCTGCGCGGTGGATGAGTCCGCGCGGGGCGGCTTTCGCTGGATGCGCAGCGATGATCTGCTGCACGCCTGCGTCGATCTGCTCTTGGGTAGCGCCGTCAGGTGGAGTGATCTTGTAGACCGTCCCGTCGGGCGCGGTGACGCGGAGGGTCGGCATTCACTCTACTTCGACCTTCCAACCTGCGGGGACGCCGGGTGTGGGGGACGGGGCGGCGGTCGCCACCGGGGTGGGCGCATCATCAGGCCGATTCAATGGGCTGTCTTCACGCACACCGCGTGGCTTGGACTCGGCCATTGCCGATTTGCGCAGTCCGAGGTTGCGTCGTATCGCTGTCATCGCCGCCTTAAACTGCCCTTCGTTGTCCGATTCCTTCAGATTCTTCTCAGCGACTTTGAGCGAATAGTCAGTCCCTTGAGTACCGCCTTTGTAGACACTGGCTAGGTCGCTCGACAGATCGCCAATCTGCGCCTCCAACGCTCGCGCAACATTGCCCATCTCTCCCGGCACCTGTTTGGACGCGGCGAGTTTCGCCATGTTGAACAGTGGGTAGCCAGTGTCCCCACCCAGATCCTTCCATCGTCGATACAGTTCCTCGACCTGATCGAGTGAATGGGTTGTGAAATCCAGAGATTCAGATAGGCGTTCAATGGTCGGACCCTGCATGGTCTGGATATGCTTCTTGATGGCTGTCCAATCTTTCTGGAGGCCGGTCACATCGACCCCTCGCTTCTCTAGTCCAGCCTTCACCTTGATTGTGTTGGAATAAAATCTCTCGAACTCCGGTGGTTGACGCCCTGCTTCGATTGCATCGACGGCGAGCTTTACGTCGTCGTCGCTTGCGCCACTGGAACTTGATGCGCTGCTCTTTCCGAGATTGCTGATCTTGCGACCGCTGTTGCGATCTACCGACCATACATCACCGTCGATGTCCTTGAATCCGTACGATGGTGACTTCATTTGGTTCTTCAGATCGTAGTCCATCAGAGTGCCGGCATGGAGCGCCACCTGCCGTGGGTCCATCGCGTCCACGACTTCGGCGGGCAACTTGCCAATGTGCTTCAGATACTCACGATTCGGCCCAGCGTTAGCCTCCGCCAACTTGCGAGTGCGGTAGTCCTTCAGAAAACTTTTCGGGTCAGCCTTGAAGGCAACGCGATCCTCGTCCGTTGTCAGTACGTTCTGCGCGAAGTTGTCTTGGTCAGCGGTTTGTTGCTTGAGTTGTTCTTGGTGCTCGCGGTCGTACTGAAGGCGCTCCTCGTAATACAACTCGCGCGCCGTCTTCTGTCTCGGCTGCGAAGCCTGATACCCCGCGAGCGTTCCGAGGATGGCGCGACCAGCGATGGCGGGACGACTCTTGATCGGCGTCGTGAGCGCGGAGGCGGTACCCGTCAGCAATGCCGGAATGAACGGCCCGATCTTACCGAGAAGCCCCGGTAGTTGACTGAGCAGTTCGGCGGCACCTTGCTGCCCACCCGGTCGGACGTCCGCCTGAGTGAGTTGCGCGCCCGTGTCGTCGCTGACGTTCGGCACTTGTTACGCTCCGCCCCCGTACAACTTCATCGTCTGCGCCAAGCGTTGCTGCGGCGACATCTGCAACATCTGCCCCGGCTGCACCGGCTGTTGGTACTGCTGCTGCCCCAACTGCTGCGCGAACTGCTTGGTGATGGCGTCGAGACCGAGCCCTCCGAGCTGCGATTTCGTGGCCTGATTGCCACCAGTGCTCCCGCTCCCTGCGCCTCCGCCTGAACCGAAACTTGCCATGCGTTACCTCCGAATCATCGCCAGTCGTTCGGCTGGCGTTGGAAGTCGTTGCTGTTGCCCTTGCTGCTGCGTGCTGATCTGCGGCGCTTGGAGCTGTGGACCTTGCTGCTTCGGGTTGAACGTCGCTTGCGGTGAGCTTCCGCCACGCAGGGACTCGCGAAGCTGCTGGTAGGCTTCGGCGGTGCCGCCGAGCGTCTTGATGGGGTGCTCCTTCGCGTACCCGAGGGCGTCCTTGCCGAGCTGGCTGGCGACGTTGCCAATCTGCCCGAGGAAGCCAGGCTGGGCCGGTATGCCTGGTACATTCACTGGACCGGGGAGTGAACCGGATGGCTGAAATGCGTTACCAAGATCCGCTGCTGAGGTTACGAATCCCGGTGGGGGTGCTACGGGGCCAGGGAGTGCCCCAGTGTCTGCTGGACCGCCGAGTCCTAATGTATTCTGGATACCAGTGCCGACAGCTCCCAGGGCATTCTGGATGCCCGTGCCGATGCCGCTGAGCGCATTTAGGCCAGATGAGCCGATACCACTGATCGCATTCAGGGCAGATGATCCTAGGCCGCTGAGCGTTGAGCCCAAACCACCTGCCGTTCCAGCAGTGCCTGCGGTTGTCGCCGCAGTTCCAGCAGCACCCGCACCGCCACCTGCCGCGCCACCTCCGCCTACGAGTTCTTCGATACCCGACATCTCACTTGCTCCGTGGACCGTACATGCCGTTGCCGGGTCCGGTGTTGATCGCGTTGCGTGTCCCCTGCAGCGCATTCGACTGCCGAATCAACTGCGTGATGTCGGGGGCGCCTGCACCGTCTGGTCCATTCAGCACCGCATTGCGTGTCGCACCAAACGTGTTCGCCTGCTGCTGCATGTTCGTGATGTTGGGTTGGTAGGGGTACTGGTTCAGGCCGGGAGTGCGTGCGTATGGGTTCATCATTCCGTAGCCGCCGCCTGATTGATTGTTTGCCATTCAATTCACCTCGCAGTATGAAGATGGGCACACGGCAGTTGCAAGCTGCCGTGCACCCGAACACACGAACCTAAGAAGGAGGTCCGTATGCACAATCCAACGCCGCCACTCCTGACGGCACAAGACATCGAACGATTTTGGAGCAAGGTCGACCGCACTGGCGATGGTTGCTGGCTGTGGACGGCTGGTCGCGACAAGAACGGGTACGGCAAGATTCAGGCCCGTCGACATCTCCGCGCCCACCGCGTTGCCCTGTTTCTGATTACTGGCGAGTGGCCCGCGATGGCGATTCACGGATGCGATAATCCACCGTGCTGCCGCGTGGGTGACGGCCACTTGAGAGCGGGAAACTTGCGCGACAACATCGACGACATGATGTCGAAGGGGCGACAGGCGACAGGGCTTCGCAATGGTGCGCACACGCACCCAGAAAAGCGACTTCGTGGCGCGAATCACCCGATGAACACGATGCCGTGGTTGCGACAGTGCGGTGACAACAATCCGTCTCGTAAGTACCCTGAGCGCGTGGCACGTGGAGATCGCAGTGGAGCTAGGCTTCACCCCGAGCTTTTGAAGCGTGGCAGCGAACATCCGAACGCAAAACTCACGGAGATCGAAGTGCGCGAGATTCGCCGCAAACGAGAAGAGGGCCGAACCCTCACATCGCTTGGGGATGAGTACGGAGTGTCGTTCTCCTTGATTCATCTCATCGTGAAGCGTCGATACTGGAGACATATTTGACATAAGAATTACTTACTTGTGCTGACTCCGGCCACGCCACCGGAGCCCGTCGCCGTTCCCATGAGGTTGCCCAAGTACGAGAGGAGTTTTATTGGAAACTCCTGCTTCAACTCCGCGTTCGCCTTCGCAGCATCCAACTCCGTCTGCGTCTGCCCCTGTTGCAGCGTGCCAACTCCGAGCAGTTGCTGACCCGGTGCCGCGATGGACTGCTGCAGTTGCGGAATCATGTTCGCCGATTCGAGCTGTCTGCCACGTTCAGTCTGATAGTTGCCGCCGTAGATTTGCGACGCGAGAGATGCGAGCCCGCGCGACAAGTCGGTCTCGTTCCTGTCCTGCTGCTCGTTCATCGCCGAGCCGCCGTACACGCCTGCCTGCTGCGCCTGCGCGAGAAGGGATGGAGCGGTTGCGCTCTTGTACTGATCGGTGAGGTTGTAGGCGGCGTCCGCGAACGTTGAGTTGAGGTACGGGTTCGCGTTGAGGTAGTCGCCTCGAAGCGTCTGACCGACCTGTCCCGCGCCTGCGCCTGCGAGCCCAGCGGAAGCACCGGCACTGCCCGTGAGGTAGTCCATGCCCGCCTGCTGCGTCGGGTTGAACCCTGCGATCTGCTGGTAGAGGTCGGGCGGTGCCTGAAGAATCGGCAGCGTGTCTTCTGCTGCGGGCTTGCCAGCAATCGTTGCACCGGGAGCTACGAGTCCCGTTCCGGTGCGCAGAAGCGATTCAGCGTACGGTCTGGCCCATGCCGGTAGACTCTGCGTGCTCTCGGAACGTGATCCCATGCGGCGTCAAACTCCTGCCGCAAGCCATACCATTCCTTGAAGCGTTACGCCAAAGGGTCAGTCAGGCGTTGGATCGTGGCCGGAATCGCTTCCCCCCTGCTCGTGCCCGCTTGGCCCACTGCTTCTCGATGTTGTGCAGTCGTAACGCTAATTGCTCATGGGCGATTATCAAATTCCAGAACGGACGATACTCTTCGAGCCTCAGTAGCGTTATCAGGGCTTCGCCCCACTTTCGATGCTTCATTGCCCACTTCAGCGCGGGGATCTTGCGTGGGTCGGCTCTGCGTCGTTTCATGGTCGTTCCGTTACACCCGAACGACCCGACGTGTCAACCTACGGGATGAGATCCTTCCGAATCTTCCACTCGACCACCTTCGCGCCGAACCGTTCAGCCCGCCGCGCCCAACCCTTGCGCGACGTGCCCCATTCCCAGTGATGGAAGCCGCGTTCTCGAAGCATCTGCTCGAAGTCAGGTAGGCAGTGATCGAGAACACCCTCGGGCATATTGCCCATCCACACGTAGTAGCCGAGCGGGAGTTGCACGAACGGATCGTAGGACACGTAGCCGATGATGAACCCGAACAGGCTGTCGCCCGTCTCCGTGCAGTCGTGGCCGACGAAGCATTCGGTCGTCGTCTGCCCCATGAAGCCCTTCGCGAGTTCCATGCGGACGTGTTCAGGCATCCAGTGCGTCAGCGGCCTGTTTTTGGCCTGGATACGCAGCAACCCTTCACGCATCCACGGCCAAATCTTCGCGAGTGCGTCGGCGTCGCGCACCTTGCAGAGATGCAGCGGACCCTGACCGCATCCGAGAGCGAACCCTTCGAGCACGAACGGCACCTGCCGTGGTGCCGGGTTCGGGATGGGGTGGGCGCTCATCGGTCGACGGGATGAACGGTCACGTGGTATCCGGCCTTGCGCCACGCGTGGGCCAGGGACATCGCCTTGCCATCAGGCATCGCTCCGGTCGCCCACTTCCAGAGACACCAACCACCCAGCAAATGATTGCCAATCTGCACTTTCGCCATCAGTGATCCCCCACATTCGCCCTGTAGATCGTCGCCTCCGGTGACGTCGCCACCCCGATTCCAGAGTGCGGGATTTCCAACTGTGGCTGCGACATAACGATTCCGCTCCCTGTTACCGTAACGCCGACCGCTCTTGCAACCACTCGCACGAGTAGCGTCGTCGCCGGAATCTCGACTGGCAACTGAACACGGCTGGACTGCCCTGCAAGCTGCGTGAGTTCTGCGAGCACGGCACTCGTGGTGGAGTCGATCAGTACCCACGACAGGGTTCCGGTTACCAGATTCGTCGCGTCGATCCAGCCTGAGAGGACGTAGTTGTCGCCTCCCGGCACGACGACCATTGGGTCCGAAGTCGCATCAGCGGTCACGCTTCCGCCGCTGATGGTGAACCCACGTCCGCCGCCGTAGCCAACACCGTCCGTCACTGCCCATCCTGCGTCGATGTTCCAAAACGTCACCGGGTCCTTGATGTCGCTGTCAGGCACGAGGTTGCGAATGCCCTGCTGCTGCACGATCCAGTTGGCAACGGCACGCAACTGCTCCAACTGCCGGTTGATGTAGGACACGAAAGCGAACGCCCAATGCTGAAGCTGATGCGACGCCTCTGCGAGTTCGCGGCGTGTCGGATCTGCGGTAAGTCGGAGTTCGGGTGCTTTCGGAGGTGTGGCGTTTGGGACTGAGAGGGGCATCAGTAGTCGCCCACTTGGCTCAGTTGGAGTTCGTTGTCTGCGGCGATCTCGACATCATCTTCGACCGACACTTGCAAGCGTTGGAGCCTCGCACTCGACAACACGTTCCACCAACCATCGGCGCTCAGAGGAATCGTCGGCCCCGTCGTATACGCAGCACCCGGTGTGTAGCTCGATTGGATGTTGAGGTTCGGCGTCCCGTTCACCACGGTGAAGGCAGGACGCACACGCGAGAGCTGGTACATGAAGTGACGATCCCCAATGTCCCCCGTCGTGAAGTAGGCAGGCAGGTCAGCACCTTGCCCTGTACGGTCGTACGCCCACATCGTGTTGTCGTCGAGAAACAGCACCGACGTTACACCGAACGGCTCCGTAATCGTGTTCGGGTCGATACCCGATGGCGTTGACTCGATGCGCTTGTAGCCACGCGTCCACTGCCCCGTGCGCGGGTTCAGCGCCACCCACTCTCGCGGCTGCAGGGGATTCGACGCGTTCAGCGGAGCGAAGTGCCAGAAGATGCAGGTGCGCGCAGAGTCGTAACGACCGAGAATGTACGGCTCCTCGATGCTGCCGATGTTCCGAAAGAACCACTCGCGATGCTGATTGGGCAGCGGTGAGAGCGAGTATCCGTCGAAGGAATACCAGTCGGTGCCGCTCAGGAAATAGTGCACGTCGTCAACGCACACCACCGATTCCTGTGAAAGTGCGCCACGGATGCGGGAGACTTCGGTGAACGACCAAATGAACGGCGGTCCAACAAGCTGCCCCACGAACATCGAGCTGCGCTTGTAGAGCACCATCGCGGAACGCAACGCCTTGGCTGCCGTGATCGGTCCCGGCGTCTGCGTGATGCTCGAATGCACCGTCTCGGTCTGCACGGAACCCGACGCCCAAATCTGCGAGTTGAGCGATGACCACCACGTCGCACTTGCTCCGCCCGTGATCGCATTCGGATTGGCTTCTACGAGAAACAGGGAGAAGTCCGACGACGCAACGAGTGCAGAGATGGGAGGGTTGTCCGGTACGGGTGTCCACGGGTTCGCAGTAGCAAGTGACGCCTGATCCGCTTGGAACGGCGGGCGCACACCATCGACCGCGAACACACGCTCTTGGTACTGCGCGAAGCGCCAACGTGTCGGTGGAATGAGTACGGCACCCAAGTCCTGCTCGCCGAACGGCACAACACCTGTCGGGTCGAATGCCGACGTCGCGATGTTGCACAGGAAGTTCTCCGTGCCGGCCACAACGAACTGCTCACCGTCGGCGAAGGTCACCACCGCTGAACCGAGGCACGGCTGCGTCAGCGCAGAGGTCAACTGTCGCAGTTGGGGCAGGGTACGCATCCCCATTTGCGTCGGCACGAAGTTGTTCCCGTCGACAAGAACCCCGTCGTCGAGAGGGTCAGCGTCAGGGGCGAAGGTGCGGAACTTACGCTTGGCGAGGTTGAGAGGCATCGGCAGACGTATTACAGCAGATAGCGATGGAACCCAAGCATCGGCGCAAGCGCAAACTCAACGCTCAACAGGTACGGGAGATCAGGGAGTGGGCTGCGGGCGGGTACTCGCTGGGCCGGGTCGCCAAGTGGTATCGAGTCGACATCGCGCTCATCAAGCAGATCGTTCGCTTCGAGAGGTGGGCCTGGCTCGACAATCCACAGCAAAAGGCGATCAACGAAGCAATCAAGATCGCTGAAGAGTACGAGCCGATTGAGGAGTTGCCGAAGGTGGAGCTGCGCAGGATGCCTAGGTTGGATGCGCGGGTGGACGTGAGCAGGAAAGTTCCGTGGGTTGATCGGAACTATCGAGGAGAGTAGAAAGTACGAAGCCGTGGACAGTGCAACCTGCTCACGGCTTCTGACCAAGACGAAAGGACAGTTTTCGAGATGGCTGGCACAAACCCTATACCACCAATTCTTTCAGCGGAAGATGCGTGTCGCTTCTGGGACCGCGTGCAGGTCGGTGCCCCAGATGAGTGTTGGCCGTGGATGCGCGGTTGTTTCGATCGCGGATACGGAGCGGTATTCTACGATGGCCGTCTTCTGAAAGCGCATCGCGTAGCACTCCTGCTCATCACTGGCGAATGGCCCGAAGTTGCAATGCACTCCTGCGACAATCCAGTGTGCTGCAATGCCGCGACCCATGTACGCGCCGGAACGGTGCACGCCAACGTGGCCGACCGCAACGGTAAGGGTCGTACGGCACGAGGCAACCGACACAGGTCTTACCTTTACCCCGACCAGCGACCGCGCGGCGAACGCATGGGGCACGCCAAGTTGACTGATGCACTCGTTAGGTGGATCAGATCAGAAGCCGCTAATGGACGGGCAACGGGAGAGTTGGCGCGGCAGGTTGGCGTTACGCGCCGTGTGATTTATCTCGTGGTGCGTCGCCTAGCGTGGCGCCACGTCGACTAGATCCACGCTCTGACTGTAGCGGGACCCCTGAGGCGACGCGTCTTCTGCGTCAGCGAATCTGCTTCACGTTGCGCTGCCCATTGGTGCGCGGTGGCCCTTGCGTCATCGTTAAGTGTGAGACGGCAAATGTCCGCGCACACCGCTTCGATGATACAAGTCGCGGCTTCTTCGGTCCAAAAGTTCGACTTGTCGTCGGCAGCGGGCTCGGGAGGAGACAGGCAGCATTCGATCTTCAGAGGATACGGCGCACTCGGCGTCGGGTAGAGACGAAAAGCTGGACCGTACACACTCCACCATGATGGCAGCGATACGAACGGCGGCTCCAACACGTCGGCCTCAAGGATGTCGGAGAACCAGTCAGTGCGAGCCAGTGGAATCCAGATCGAACCTTGAAGCAGGTAGATGTTGTTGATCCACTGCGTGCCGACGAGGTTGGGGTACTGAGCAAACGCGTACGTGTTTTGGGAGGGGATTGTTGTAACGCTAAGGTCGAGAACTTCCGATGGCGTCCAGAGAGATTTTTGGTAGTACCGAATCCGGTCGCTCACGAACATCGGTATGATGGCGATGGTGGAGGGGGAAACCGCCGTCAGTAGGTCCGGGCGGTTCAACCTCGTCGCGATGTTCTCTTTGAGTTCACCCAAAGTCATCGGATCAGGACTCGCAGTATGCGGTAGAGGGCTGCGTGTTCAGCCTCCTCGATGCGCAACTTGGAGGCGGCGGCTTCAGCGTAAGCAACGAGGTCGGCAAGCACCAAGTGCAACACTTCGTGCAGGGCCGAGTCCTTGAGCTTCTCGACAGTGACCGGCTCGTCGAAAGTCGTCGACAGCGAGATGCGGGCCTTGCGTGCGGAGAATTGGTACTGGATGGCGGAGTATTTATCCTTGAGATTTTCGTGGCGGTAGGCAACGGACCAATCGAACAACCCGAGTTCCCGTATCCATCTGTCCGACTCGTCACAGAACACCTTGAAGTGCGCGGCGGTTGTCTTCACCGCACGTAGCGCATCGTCTTGGGTTGATCCTTTTTGCTGTTCAAACTCTTCTGCGTCCCGCTGCCCGAGTGCAACTGCAACCCGCGCCCAACAGTCCGCTTGCCGCTCTCTCCCGCTTCAGGCTTCATCGGCTTGGCCGGGCCATCGGGAAACTTCGTTGCTGGCTCCATGATCTCTCCTTGTCGAAATGGAATGCCCATCAGCGAACCGTGACGCTGTGGATGTAGTTGCTGTTCTGCACGATGGTGATGGGAGTCTTCTCAGGCTCCGGTGGGGGCAGTGAGCAACCGATTGCACCGAAGGTGATGGTGCACGATGCAACCCGAATGCACGTGCAGCCGCTTACGAACAACAGCGGTAGAACCAGAATCAGGCTTCGCTTCATGTCGTCTCTCCTTTCGGTGTTAGTGCGCGTTTTGGTCAGGACGCGCCCCCTGAGCTTTCTTGGTCTGAACGTTATGTCGGGACATTTGCCGTTAGGCTTCTCCAGTCGCTAGGAGTCTCCTTTCCCGGCCTTGTCTCAGCCGCTTCTGTGGTGACGGAAGGACGAGCGGTGGTGACCCGTCCCCTTCGCGAAGTCGCGAAGCTTCTCCTCGCTCATGCTGCTGGCGACCCGCTTTACTTCGGCTGATGGCTTTGTCAGCTCGCCACGTTTCAGGCGAGTCGCCATCGCAAATAAGCGTCTCTGAGATTCATTTTTGGCTGGCGGCATTGGCGCTCAATGTTGATCGTACGCGGCGTGTTTCATGGGGTACTCAGTGGGATACCACAAACCCGTCGCAGGATCTCCCTGCGCACCATGCGCCGGCACGATCAGGGGGTCCTAGGTCACCGGAGGGCCAGACGACCCGCCGCCGATCTTGCCCGGTGGCATCGCGACGCTTGCCGGGTACGTGATGGCGCTGTACTCCTCGCCGAGCGGGTCGGTGTCGAACTGGTTTCCGACTTCGGGTCCACCCGCCGACATCGCTTCGACGAGCATTCCCTTGCCGGTGACGAAATCCACGCTCGTCCGCCAACCGTGGCGGTCTGTCTGGGCCTGTTCGTCATCCATGCCCGGTTCGAGCTTGCGATAGTCGCTCATGTCAATCCTCCTCGTTGGTTACGGTGCGCGGGGGTCCGGTGTGGACCCCCGTCACGTTGCCTTCCGTCAACACGAACTGCCGGTCGCGCATGTAGTTGTCGTGCTCTTGCTTCCGCTCGGCTTCATCCACGCGGCCTTGATACTCAGTGAACGTCTCGCCCGATTGAAACTCGACGTCCACAGGCTTCTGACGCTCCGGGTAGATCATGCGATCAATCCAGAGGTCATCCGGCAGTTCACCCCCGTGGCAAAAGCCGTCGGGGTAGTACGTGTTGGGCTTGCTCATTTTCGTGTCCTCACAGTGTCGGCATTACACCAACTCGCGATGCAACGCCAACCCTGCACCCTAGAACGACCGCATCGGCCACTGGGAGTAGGTGATGAACCCCCGGATGATGCCGGTTGTTGCTGTCGACGGACCTGCGGTGAACGTCAGCAACAGGTCGTTGTCTGCCGTGTACGACTTTGGCAGCACTGCCAACGCCACGCCAGCCGCCACCGTGTTGGAGCCACCTCCACCCACCGCTGCGTAGCTGCTGACGCGTCCCGCCACCTGACCGATCGTGCCCATCTCGGTGGTCGTCACGAACAGGTTGGCGGTTGTGTTGTCCCCGAGTTCGAGCACGACGTTGCTGCCCGAGTCCATATCGGGTACGTCCATCCAGATGCTCTGCAGCAAGAATCCCGGCATGTTCTTTCCGGGCAGCATGCAGAGTTTGATGGTCGACGTCGCCGAAAACAACGGATTGGCGAGCGTCGCCAGGTTGACGAGGAAAGGTCGGACGACGACGACGCCACTGACCGACGCTTCGGCCATCGGATCGCTGTAGTTGTCCGCATAGATGTTCTGAACTGCTGCGGCCATTTGTCATCCCTCCTTTCTTACGGAGTCACGTTCAACGTGTTGGTCGGCGCGTTCCACGTCGAGCACACGATCGAAGCGTAGTCCTGGCTGTTGAAAACCGTCTTCTTGATGCCCCAGATCATCCCTGCGGTGACGCGGAGCTGGTTGTTGGCATCGAGCAATTCCTCCACCCATCTCACCCGAAGAGGCTGCCCAGACGGACCCTCCTCGGCTCCACAAGCAAACGCAGCGGCCTGCGCGCCCACAAAGATCGCGCGCCCGACGCTGGTGGTTCCCGCAGCCGGCAGACCAATCGCGGTCGGCGCTGCGACGTACGTCCCCGTGTTCGGGTCCCACACGAGGTTCTGTGCCGTGTCGCCCCACGGACACCGGGTGTCTTGGTGGAGGACAACGTTGTCGATCCAAATGTTCAGGAAGGTTCGTCATGCCTTCCCCGCCTGTTCGGCTGCTGCGACTCGCGCCGCAGATCGGACTATTTCATCATCCTCATCCACGCCAGCAAAGCATGGATAAGGATGCCGCGCGCTTCCACTCGCTGATGTTACGACTTCGAGCGTACTCCCCGAAGGGATAGCCTCTGAACCTTCAAGATCCTGATGTGGGCATACTCCGCCATTCCGTGCCTTGCCCCAGTTGCAGTTCATGCACAGAACTTGGAAACCCGGTGGAAAGCCACTGGCAATCAGCCACGCGTACAAAGAGCGTGAACTCGGCTTTCCACCACCTATCGTGCGACGATGCAATGCGCCGTCATTGTCGATGTGGTCCATCGTCAAGAATCGTCGCATTGTTTCTCCGCAGCAATTGCAGTGCGCGCCACCATAGGCATCGTAGACGCGTTGCTTGAGTTCTTCGCGTCGTCGCTTCATTCCCTCGCGATGACGTTCGACGTTGCTCGGATCGCTTCTCCACTTCGCTGCTACGCGTTGCGTGTAGCCTGGATTGCGCTCCAAGTGTCGTCGCCAGTTGGCGGTGAGCTTTTCTGGGTTGTTCACCTGCCATGCGCGGACCTGCTTCGCGATCTTCTCACGGTTCGCATCGCGATATAGTTTGGTCTGTGCATGCCGGCATTCATCGCAGCGAGCCGTACGATACCGCTTCTTCTCGCTGAACCAGAATGCTTCCTCTGGCTTGAACTCCTTGCATAGCTTGCACTGCTTCATCATCAGAACCTCGCTTGGCTGCAGATTGTCTCGTGTATCACGAGATGTCCCTGCAATTCACGCGGTTTTTCTGGAGCTAGTTGCCCAGCTCTGGGACCATCGACTTGTCGATCCCAATGGCCCCGGTGAAGAGAGGATTTCCCGTCACCTGCCCGCCCTGCAACGCAGCGCGGTAGATGTCGCCCCACTCGCCGACGTCGAAGTTCTGCTTCAGGTCCCGCACCTGCTGCGCGGTCAGAAACAGGACGCCCGCGATCTCGATGCCCTTGAGCACCACGGGCTTGATCGGGAACGTCAGTGAGCCCTGCGCCGACGCCACGATCTGTGGAATCAACGCAGTCGTGAAGATGTCGGAGCTGGACAGTCCCGCCTCCGACGTTTTGTTGCCGGCGTAGAGGTGATTCGCAGCCGTGGTCGCCGTGACTGCGTTCAGGCCGGTGTAGCGGGTGTCGGTCTGGAAGGTGTTGCCGCCGAGTTGGTTCATCAACCCGACGTCGATCATGTCCTTGTCGTTCGTGTTCGCTGCGACTCGCTACGTCGCAACCGCTCGAATGAGCAGCCCCGAGTTTCGTCGGGGACCAGACTATATCATCCTGCACGTGGCAGGCGGCGCGCTTCCACTCGGCTTCGAGTGTACTCCCGCAATGGGGATAGTCGTTGAGGGCCAAAGCATTCGCTTCATCCCTGCTGATTGCCGTCGACTTTACGTTACGGGTTCCCAGCATTTCACGCCGTGCATTCCCCGCGTGTCGCCACACGGGAGGGCAAAGGTTTACCAGTTGGCAAGGCCCACCTTCGCGTTGTCGCGCATGGAGTAGGGCACTCGCTGTTGGGACATACGACCGACGAGAAGAATCGCTTGCCGCAGTTGGTTGATGTAGAGCTGGTCCTGGAAGGGGTTCTGCGGCACTTCCTGCCCAGCGATCGGGGCATCACCGAGGACGCCGGGACCGAAGGGGTTGGGGATCAGGTCGTACTTGATGAGGTCGCCCGGTCCCTTGGTGGTTTCGTCGAAGAACTGCACGAAGTTGCTCTGATCGCGGGCGTTGAGCCCGACGGCCATGAGCTTGGCTGCGGTTGTCTGCCGCAGTGCCTGAAAGAACACACGGTGCGAGTACACCTGTACTGCAACGGGATCATTCACGGCAACAATGGTTTCGGCCATTGCTGTCTCCTTTTGCTGCTGTAGGGTTGCGCTTCCGTGGAGTGGGGTTTGGTGCACAGGCCCACGGACTACCTGAAGGGATCGCGCGTTCGACGGATCGCGAACTACCCGACTGCAGACTTGACGGCGCTGCAGCGATCTACCTGTTGCTACGCTCGGATCGAGGTTCCCAGCTTCTCCTGCGTTCAGCGGTGCTGCGAGGGCTGACGCTCCCTCAAGTGCTACGATCGCTTTTGACGGACGCCATCTGGTCCTGATTGAGGCGTGTACGCTCGTTGGACGTGAAAGTCAAATGCCGCCCGCGTTCCGTTACGTCTGAACTCAACCCTTGACACCGCTTCCCCATCGGACGTATTACGCGCGACGAGGAGGACAGAGAGATGGCAGCTACAGCACAAGTTCTGCAACCAGTGTTCGTCACCATGCCGCTGAAGAACGCAATCGGCAGCGACGTTCCCAACGGCAGCCCCGGCGTGATCTTCCAATACGTCATCACGCCCGCCGACCCATCGGTGCGCTTCGAGGCGGCTCAACTGACACCCTTCCAGTCCAAGAAGTACGGCATCATGCTGACCTTCCTGTCGGCTGGTTCCGTGAAGGTCGACATGAAGGCATCGGTGGGAACAGCGGGCACCAACAGCACGTCGGGGTTCGTGGACATCACGGCGACGGGCAATTCCAACTTCGGCCTGATTCCGACCCTCAACGTAGCGCCAGCACCAACGGCGTGACGAGCTGAGATCGCCCCGAGGTATGGTGCCGTCTTTAAGCGACGGACGGGTGAAAGCAGGTCGGAGGTGTCTGGTCGCTTTGCTTGTCCTACCGACACCACATTCAACCGACCTTTATGTTGCCTTGTGAAACGCCTCGGGGTGGTCTCGGGTATTGACATGGGACGCGACGTAGGAGGATAAGGGCGCCATCCCGTCCGACTTCGTGTCGGCGTCTCTCAACACCTTCACAGACGCAAGAGCCACCGAATCTTCCCGGTGGCTTTTGTGTTTCTAGTGCTCAAACGGCACTAGGTCCGACGTGCGAACCGTCAGGTTGCCGAAGGTCGGCATACCCGTGCTGTGGTCGATGCGGCACACCTCGATGCGTCCTGCATCCGTGTATCCCATCGGGACGAACCAGTCGTAGGGATGGAAGCGTTCGAGCGAGATGCTGCTGTGCGCTCGCAGCTTCCAGCGGGAACCCGGAGGAAACCGATCGAAGAGCTTCTGCTGCCTGCTGGGCAACGAGCCGTAGAACTCGCAGGCGGACAGGTAGTCGGCGACGGTGAAGGTGAGTTCCATCACGGCTGCACTTTCCCAACAGCATCCGGCAACCGATCAATCCACGACGTTACCCGACATGAACTACACGCCGTGATGCGGCTCGTGCACTTCTCAAACGTGTCGACGAACTTGAACTTGCCGGGGCAGGCGACAGGCGTCCCGAGAGGAATCGGTGTGTTGGAGTAGTAGCCTGTATGCGACACGCACAGGGGCACCGCTGACGACGTTCCGGCAGCATCCTCGCACGTCATCACCTTCACGCGCCCGAACGGCTCGTTGTAGGCCGGCACGTACGTTCCGTCGCACGGTGGTGAGACGCACGCCTGATTGCACAGCGTCAGGTCGGGTACACCTCGCTTGTCGAATTGAGGAAAGCAGGTGGGCGTGGCGGTGGTAGTGATGGTTGGCGTCACTGAAGGCGTGTCGGTGACGGTGGGCGTTTGGGTGATTGTTGCGGTGATGCTCGGCGTTCCTGTCGGAGTCTGGGTAGCGCCCGTTGCGGTCGGCGTCGGAGTGACTGCGGGCGTCGCGGTTCCCGTCCCCAGCGCACACGCGCTCGTTACATCCCCCGGCGTCGCGCACGTAGCCGCGCCGTTGTACGTCACGACGTAAGGCGTCGGGGTTCCCGGCAGCGGCGTCGGCAGCGAGTTCAGGACCGCTATGCAGTCGTCGAGCGACGAGAACGGGGGTCCGGGTGTAGTGTGGTCCAAGCAGGTTGCACCAGCAAAGGGGTCCACCGTAATACCCGCGAATCCACAACAACCGGGGATCGGTGTAGACGTCGGGGCCGGCGTAGACGTCGGGCTCGTTGGGGTCGGCGTAACGTCATTCACATAAACGCTAAAGCACCACTCTGTCAGCGCCACCTCATTGAGGCCGGTAGGCGCGTTCCCGCTGTTGCAATTGTCGCCTGCGCAATGAATCGCCGCCTTCGCGTACGAGTACCCATCGCCAGTGCCGGTATTCAGCCACGTGGGGAGCGCCGCGATCTGAAGCGGGAAAGTCCATGTACCAACAGTCGAAGGTGGTTCTTGACCGATTGCCGGAAACCCCTGCCACGGAGGAGAATCCGATGGCTCCAAGCAGGTGAAACTGGCACCCGGATCAGCAATGTTCCACAACGACCAATCTTCCCCGAGGCTATACCCATCATCCGTCAAGGTAGAACTTCCAACCGTGATGGTCCCGGTTCCCCCAACTGCCTGAGTCAATGCCAACGTCGGTCCCGTAAGCCATCGCACTAGACCAGTGGCCACAGTATAGTCGCCGCCGCTGAAGGAACGCTTGCCAACCAGAGGAAAGGATTGCGTGTCCGTCGTACTCCCGCCGATAGGGCAATAGGTTGCGGCTGATTTCTCTACTGACTGGATGTCCTCGGGCGTCGGTGTAGGCCCAAGGCAGAAAGTGTAGATATGATCCGTTGCGGGGGTCGGCGTGAAGGTCCGAGTTGGAGTCGGCGTCAGGCTCGGCGTGAGGGTGGGTGTTCTAGTTGGAGTCGGCGTGAGGGTCGGGGTCCGCGTCGGAGTGAAGGTCAGGCATGCAGCCCCGACGCTGATGAAGTTGGCGCACACCGCGTTGTTTATCAGCGTGCAAGGCGCGATGCAGGGCGCTCCGATGGACGCCTGGAAGTCCGTACACAGGGCTGCAGCGCACTCGCAACACTGGCCTGCCCCGATGGTCTGCGCCGATGCCGCGCTTGCGATCAGCACCAACGCAGCGATGGTGGCGTGGAGTCTCATCCCATTTCGACAGGGTTGAGGTAGGCGAACTCGCCGAAGAGTTTCTTCGCTTCGACGTTGTAGCGCATGGCGGCTTCTTCTTCGGTCTTATATTCGCCGAAGTTTCGGAGTTTTCCGTCAAGGCGCACGCGCGCTCGCCATCCCCATCCGCCACGCGTGACGCCCTTGAATGGCGACGCGCCACCATGCTTGGTGCGTCGATTCATGCCGTTTTGCTGTGGAGTTGCAAACCGTAGATTCGCACGACGATTGTCCAAGATGTTGTGGTTGATGTGATCTGCATATTTGCGCTCGCCAAATCGCAGGCCCAGAATCAGGCGATGCAAGAGTACCCAGCGGTGCGTCCCGTGATTCGGCCCATGCCGCCTGCCCTGCACGTAGCCTCGTTGTTGATGCAGACTCCAATAATATTTGTTGACCAATGGTGCGTCCTCAGCATCCACAATCGTGAACGTATTGGGACTGACGCGAATCGGAACTCCCCTCATGGTTGCACCGGAGCCACGGCATCTGGAAGTCGATCAACCCAACACGACACCGCGCCAGTGCCCGATACGATTTGGCACAGGCACTGCTCGAAGGTTTCGTCGAATCCGAGATAGCCCGGGCACGCGATTGGTGACCCCACCGGGATCGGCGTGCGGCTGTAGTAGCCAACATGCGGGTAGCACAACGTCTGTACGCTCTGCCCCGATCCTTCGCATGTCACCGTCTTCCGACTTCCGAATGGTTCGTTGTACGCGGGTACGGGTGTGCCCAGAGGACACGGCGTTGCCGCGCACGACACGTTGCACAGCGAGTTGTCGGGGTTCCCGCGCTTGTCGTTGAGAGGCCCACACGTCGGCGTCGGACTGATCGTCGGCGTCCGCGACACGGTAGGCGTCCCGGTGTGGGTTCGGCTCGGTGTGAACGTAATCGTCGGGGTGTTCGTCACCGTCACCGTCGGAGTGCGGCTTGGTGTCGGTGTTCTAGTCGGCGTCTCGGTTGCAGCGACTGTTTGCGTGATGGTCGGAGTCTTTGTTGGTGTCGGCGTACGGGTCGGTGTGTTCGTTGCCGTACTGGTTGGGGTGTTCGTTGGTGTGGTCGATGGGGTTGGAGTAGCGGTTGGCGTGAACGTCAACGTTTGCGTGGGCGGTGGCTCAGTTGGACTCGGGAGAACCGTTTCGGTGGCCTCGGGCGTGAACGTCGCAGGTGGAGACGTCGGGGTTGCTTGCGCGTGCGCAGCACTGGCGACGCACACGAACAACAGAACTGCCGGTAGCCACGCGTGCCGCATCTTATGCCATCTTCTCCAGCCAGTTCGGGTCGTATCCGGGCCGGTTCGGATTGTCCATTTTGGCGATGAAGTCGTTGAGGGCGTTCACGTCCGTGCGACCCATCGTTTCGAGGTCCGCACGGGTCTGGATGCGCGGCGGCGGCGGTGACGATTCCCGCGTCACGTTCGACAGTGAGTTCGCGGCTGCGGCAGTCTGCTCTTGCCGAACCTGCTCGGCGGCAGAGATCGCGGCTGTTGGAGCTGCCGGCGCTGCGGCACTGTTTCCGTTCTGCGCTTGATAGCCGTGACGTGGTGCGAGTTCGTATACGAGCTGCGGCAGAGTCTTTCCGACGCGTCGCGCGCCTTCGAGCATCTGCGCCCTGCGCTCTTGGAAGATGATCTGAATGGCGGTCTCGCGAGCGACATCGACCGTGAGCTTGCCGGCCTGCTCGGCTGCCTGCCGAATTGCTGGCCCGACGACGGGATGATTCAAGGCGCGTTCCTGCACGACTGCAATCTGCCCGAGAGCGTCCGCTTCCTCGATCTGCTTTTGCACGTAGAAGTCGCGGGCCGCTGCGTAGTCGGGATGCTGCGACTGAAATGCCTGCTCTTGGGTCTGCAGCTCGAAGGTCAGTTGCTGCTGCTGCATGGTCTGCTGCATCTGCGCCATCTGCGCCTGCATCTGCTCGACCGGATCGGGTTGGTATGCTTCGCCCTGCAGGGCCAATTGCTCCTGCTGCTGGCGTTGCTGCTCGGCGAGTCTGGCCTGCGTTTGCTGCTGCTCGATCAGCGCGAGACGATCACGCGTTTGCTGCAGCTCCACCATCGCAGCCTTGGTGCGCTTCTCTTCTTCTCGATACCGCGCCCATGCCGCGCGCTCCTCGGGGGTCTGCTCACGTCCTGCGACTGGCGGGGGTGGCGCTACCGGCGCCGTCTCCACCGGAGCAGAGGGCGCGGGCTCCGGGGAGGAGGCTGGCGGCGTCGGTTCGGTCGCTGGCGGCGAGTCCGAAGGGGTCGGTGGTGCTGCCGGTGCCGGTGGCACGGCTTCCGGTGGAAGTTGGGTTGGCTGGGAACTTGGCTCGGGCGGCGGTGTGGGTTCGACGGGCTCGCTCGACACCTGCACGGTTGGTGCGGGCACCATGCCCGGTGCGAGGTCGTGCGGGATCACGCCGCGCGCCGCCATGTTGGCATTGTCGCGCGCCTCGACTGCCGCGAATGGGTCGTAGGTCGCCGTGCTTCCGGGGACGTAATCGAGAGTCGTCGTGTTTTCGTTTGGTGCCGCCATCGTGTTCTCCTTGTGCGCCCTTACCACAGGCTGTTGCGAAAGGGAAAAGGTTCAGATTCTGTGTTCTAGCGAATTGACTTCCAAATCGTATTCCCGCCAGTTCACGCCAGCGAGAAATGCGACAAGTCGTTCGACCATCTCAGCAGCCACGTGCTCCTTGTGGTAGGGTGCGAATGGATTGTCGCCAGGTTCCCGCCCGCACAACTGATCGAAGTCATCCACTTCTTCGGCAGTCACGCCCGCAATACAGCAGAGCAACGCTTCAACCAATTCGTGTACGGCAACGAGCCACCCGTAGATAGGCTTAGACATTCGCGACACGCGGACCACCAGCGTGTCTGCCTCGAATGTCCAATCACCTGGCGTATCATAACGCTGCTGCGAGTGCTCGATCACCTCGATACGCACCGAGGCCGGTAGCCTCACGCCGCCTTCGTGGTTGCCTTGTCGCACTGCTCTTGTGCCTCCGACCACAGCGTCAGCACTTCGTCTTTGCAATTGCGATTCCACTCCAAGTCCTGCCCTTCGATCTGTTCAGCCACGTCGATTGCTGCGTCGATGGCTTCTTCGGGTGAGTCGCCAAGCCCTACGGCGGAGCCCACAATATTCATCCAAGCATGGGGCACCACCCACCACTTGCCATCGACCATCGCCGCACGCCGCAAGCGCACGAGCGGTGCGAGTTCATCAGGAAACTCGATCGCGCCCCAATTGTGCGTCGACCACTCGCTCTTGATTTCGATTTCGGCAGCGTACTCCGCCTCGAACTCTCCTTCGATCAGTTCACCGTGGGAGCCGCCCAACACAATCTCGGGCCAATTCGACACCAGCACCGAGAGGCACGCCATCGGCGGCGAACCTGCGCGGCAGCATGGGTCGATGAAATACGCCGTGCCGTTCTCGGCAACACGCACCTCGGTGGAGAAGTTGCCGCGCATACCGAGAGCGGCCAACGACTCGCTGATCTGTTCGTTCACCTCGCTCAAGCAACGCGGCATGTCGCTGACGTCCTGCACGCGCCCTACGAACGCCTGATCCTTCAACTCGACGCCCCACAGCGAACGCTTCGGAAACATGCCATCCACGGACCATCCGTCGAACCCGATTTCGATGCCCGGTACTTTCTCTTCGACGATCAGTTCAATCTCGTCGCCGTGTGGACCGAGACGATTCTTCAGATCGGTGAACCACGACTTCGAGAGGTGCCACGTCTTGTGCCCGAAGGTCTCAAGGTCGCCGCGTGTGAACGATGACTTCACGTACAGGTCGTTCTCGTCACGCAGAATTGAGCGCAGTGCATCGAGCCCGACGACGTGTCGATATGGGATCACCGGCATGTCCAGAGTCTCAAGCAGCTTGCGAAATTGGTAGCGGTCGAGTTCAAGCATCTCCGCTTTGCCGCTGCCCCACACTGCATAGCCGTGCTCACGCAGATACGACTGCATGTCGCCATCACCGCAATCGGGGAAGGCAACGCAGTCCACGTCGTCGATGTACGACCACATGGAGTCGACGCGCTCCATACCCGGCACGTCGCGTCCCACCATCGCGTTTTTCGCGTACGATGCGACGTCTCGAAACTCCGAGAACCACAACACGCTTGCGTCGGGTACGAGGGCTTGGCCGAAGGGTAGAAATGCGCCGCGATCCACAACCAGAATCACCGGCTTCGGCATCAGGCCACCTTGCCAGATATTCCAGTCAGATCGTAAAGCATCTGCTTGGCACACTCTTCACAGACCGTCGTTCGGTTACGACCCCCGATGATTCCCTCGCCTGATATGAGAACGGGCCGCAACTTCTCGGGCTCGGCATCGCACAACTGACACTTTTCCCCAGCCTTACGATCCAACGGATCATCGACTCGCATATCTATTCCGCGCTTCGCCATCAGTGCAGCACCATACCCGGCTGTTGCTTCTGCGCACGTTCGTACGCCAGGCGTCGCAACTCTTCGAGGTGAGACATGCGAATCGCCCACACGCGACACGCTTCGGCTAGGGCGTGGAAGTTCATTCTCGGCTGCCGCTACGTCGCGCCGCGTCCCGCTGCGCGTGAACCTTCGCCATGTCCGTCATGAGCTTCGCCGCCGCCTTTTGTGAATCGAGGTCCAACTTGTCTCGCTCCAGCATGTGTCCCTCCCGTTCCAAACCGTGCTGGGCGTGCTGCATACGTTCTTCTCGCTGCGCTTGCAAGCGGTCGAGCAGCGTTCGGACATCTTCGCGCCGACTGTTCTGCAACAGCGACTGTGCCTTGGCCTGATGCAGCATTGCCTTCGAGCGGATATCGGCGATGCGCGCCTCTGTTTCGCGTGGGTCCCGAGGTGTGCCGCGCCCCTTCAGGTTGATACCCGCCTTCGCGGCAGCCTCTTGCTCTTTTTGCTGCGCGATCATGGACTCCTTGATGGCGTTGCGGATCTTCACGGGGAACGGCAGGTAGTCGAGCATCTGCGGAACAAACAGTCCCTGACGCGTGAGTGCGGGCAGGGCTTCGAGCAGGAAGCTGCTGTACTGCGCACGCAGCGTCGGGTCGTGCTCGGTGTCGTCGAGAAGCAAATCGTATTCGACGCTGAACGGCTCGCGTAGCAACTGGATCACCTGCGGCGCTTCGGGCGCACCGATTCGCATGAGCCTTCCGTCGGCGAGCAGACCGAGATACGCCGCAATCGTCTTGCCTTCGTCTTCGAGGCGGTAGCGGGACAGTGAGTCGAACTCGTGCGCGAGAACGGTGAGCCCCGCTTGCTGCTGTTGGCGCATGAGCGTTGCGGGAGTTTGGCCGGGGTCGACGATCAGTCCGAGAGACGCAGCCGAGATTCCGGTCACCTGCTCCATGCTGCCGATGCACCACTGCAGCATCTCCATCGTGCCGGAAGGCATTTGCGGGGCGGGCTTGGGCATCACCTTGCCCTCTTTCAACGCGCCCTCGGCAACGATGTTGATTGCGCCCGGTTTGCCGTATGTGTTCTCGAAGTCGTGGCGCTGCGCGTCGGTAGTGAACGCACCCTCCTCGACAATCGCCCCACCCTTCGCCGACACGCCGATGATCTCGATGAGCTGGTTGAAGAACTTGTTCGCGTATCGCTGCGGGTCCATCAGCAGCCGAACGAAGCCGTACCACATGCGGTTGTCTTCGTCGTAGTGGCCCGTGATGCAGTTGAGCGAGAAGCGGTCGCCGGGAAGTCGCTTCGGCTCGTCGAGCATGTACTTGCGGTTGAGCAGATACGCGACGCGATACACGCGGTGCGTTGCCTTGTCCGCCATCACGCGCAGATTCGGCGCCATGATCTGCAGCCGCTTTTCGTAGATGCGGAAGTCGGCGTCGGAGAGCCATACGGTCTCCTTGGTCACCGGGTCGACGAACGCGCGCCCGTCTTCGTCGTCGTAGTATTGGAACTCCGTGACGCAGACCTTGCCCGCCTTCTTGGGCATCGTACCCTGCTTGTCGATGGGCTCGGTCTCGATGTTCGGCACCGTGTAGAACACGGGTGACTTCTGGGGAAACTCGTCAGCCCCGCGACCACCGACCGCACCTGCAATCAGCGCCCTATGCTTCGGCCACCGTCGCTCCGCTTCGTACTTGTCGATCAGCGGCTCACGCGCACGCCACCGCGTCGACATCATGTTTTCGTCCGAACAGTCGGGCCACAGCATCTCGCGCCACGGCACGCGCACATGCTTGATCTGGCCCTTCGGGTCACGATTCTTGGTGATGTACGTGTCCGTCCAACCCACGCCCGTGACCAGCATGTCGGCGAATGCACGGCTGCGCTCGAACCCACCTCCGCACGAACGCATCGTTGCTTCGTACGCGTTGGTCATGAACTCGCCGAATGCTTGCTGCAGCGCGTTGTCGATGACGGCGGGTTGGTAAATCAGAGCCTTCGTGGTGCGCCTCTCGACACCCGAGATGTAGTTCACAAACCGCTGTACGGAGTTGAACGCAGTGTCGGGCCGACGCTCGATGCGTAGGATCTTTCGCGTCTCCGGGTCGTACTGGTTTCCGGCAACGAACTGCGCGCACTGCAAGCCGGCTTCTCGGAACTTTGAAATCTCCGGGTCAGCCTGACTCAGCTCCTTGCGAATCCACTCCGTGAGGTCGCCCCGTTCCATCGGGACGCGCCGATCGGACTCTGCCCCCTCCGCACCCATTGGCAGATTCGGCGAGAGCTTTTCGCCTACTTCGAGTTTTGGGTTCAGTTCGAGTAACGGCTGGAGCGGCATCAGTTCACGGTCGATTCAGCGGTCATCACAGATGCGGTGTACCAGAAAGATGCTCAACGTGGAAACTCATACACTCTTCGGGTAGGATGAACGCGTCTGGGATGGCGGTCGTACGTCATCCCAGACGCTAACCACAAATCCCGCCAAGGAGGATAAGATGGCTAAACGCAGCAATACTGCCCTTCGCTTGCGGCAGCAACACTTTTGGGCTCGTGTGGATATTGGAAGTCCAGATGAGTGTTGGCTGTGGCGAGGAGCAAGACGCACTAAACGCGGCGGTTACGGAGTCTTTGCGGTACGGACGTGCCCCACGACTGGAGCACATCGCTTTGCTTTCTATTTTGCAAACGGTCAATGGCCGCCCGTAGTACGGCACCTGTGCCACAATCCGCCATGCTGCAATCCGATGCATCTCGCAGGCGGGACAGCCGCCGACAACGGCGCCGATACGGCTGCACGTAATCGCATTGCACGGGGTGAGAGCATCGGCATTTGTAAACTCACAGAATCCGATGTGCTGGAGATTCGACGCCTCTACACTCCTCATCGTCGATTCACTACCACGCGCCTAGCCGCCATTCATGGCGTCAGCGACTCCTGCATTTTCGACATCGTTCATCGCGTGACATGGCGTCACGTGAAGGGTCCGGTCAAGCTACCTGCTTTGTTGCGCGGGCGTCGTGCTCGACTCCAATCACGCTGATCTGATACGGAGCGTGGCATGAAACCCATACGCATCAGAGTCAGAATCGGGGATCTCGAAGGCCACGTTTACGTGCAGGACAACCAGATCGTCGGCGTCACCGGCAAGCTGGAATCGTGGCTGTGGCGTCGGTGGTCAACGATGGTCATGCTGGTGAAGCGGCAGGGCGGAGAGGTTGAGATTGCGCGGTAGCTACCACGCGGCCTCCCATCCTCCACGTTGCGGCTCGCGCCGCTCAGGTCGACCGTCCGGTTCGGGAATGAACTGAATCCGCAGCTCGGGATCGTGAATGCGCGAGAGCGAGTCCAGGCCGTCGTCGTGGCGCACCGAATCTTCGCCACGATAGGGAATGAACTCCTCGTTTCGGAACGTGGCAATCACGTCGATCTCAGACCCGTCCGCACACTTCTGCATGATCGAGGGCGGAAACCAGATGCGTGCCTGCGCGAAGTCGCTGCGTAACTCTCGGATGCGAGACTCCTTGGTCAACTGCGCTCGCGGCCCCTTGCGACCCACAGCAACAGGTCGCAGCACGAGATTTTCTTTCGCCATGCGCTGATTGAGGTAGAACGTGTCGGACACCAATCCCTGCTCCTCGTAAACGAATCGGCGCGGTTTCCATTTTCTCGCCAAACGCACGATGTGTTGCGCGCGTTGTTCTGGGTTCAAACGGTCGTACACCCAGTCGACCACGAAGACTCTGTTCTCCGGCCCAGCCGCGATCACGAGAATCGAGGTGCGGTCGGAACGTGCCGACATCGCCAAGCCAGGATCGCAAATCATGTAGTGCGCCCAGCCACGCTTTACCGTTCCCGGCTTGTAGGTGAGAAACCAATCCTCGTTGAACCAGAACTCGTCGAAGGCGCGCGGCTGTTGCTGCCACACTGACCACCACACCTCCTGATCCGACTTGGCCGACTCGTAGTGCGCGTCGCCGTAGTAGTCGCTCCACAAAAACCTGCCACGACGATCAGGGGGCCACCCAAACTTTCCGTCGGTATCTTCGGCGGGCACGATCAGGATGTCCCACGCATCAGGCTCGGCTTCCATGACGCGCGCAAAGAAGTCGCGCAGCCAGTAGCGCGTGAGCGACATCAGCATTTTGCCTTTCGGTCGTAGACGGTCCTTCACCACGGAACGGTACACGTCGAAACGAGCGCGCATCTTCGGCTCGGACTGCGCCTCGAACATGGACTTCACCGGATCGTCGATGCCGATGAAGTCATAGTGGACGCCTGCGATTCGATCGTTGAACCCTGCGGCGAAGTAACTGCTGCCGCCCTTGGTGCTGAATCGCTTGCTGCCGTGAGAATCGAGGGTGGGGTGAGCTGTGGGAAAGACTTCGGTGGCTAGATCAGACTCGCAGATGTTCCTGATGCGCCGACCAAACTCCATCGCAAACGCGGTCGAGTAGGAAAGCGTCATAGCGCGAATGCCAGGACGCGAGCCAAGCAGGAAGGGAATCAACGAAACAGTCCCAACTTCCGACTTGCCGTGTCCGGGCGGGAGGCATATCGCCAACTTCCGCTTGCCCCTGCCGTTGAGCAATCTCTCGATGGCCGGGATGATGAGCCGCTGGTGAAACCACGCAGGCTTTTCGTCGGGTCGCAGAGCAAGATGCCACGCGCCGAGATTCGTAGACAGCTTCTGCTGCTGCTCGGGCGAGAGCTTGAGGGTGTTGTCGGGCATCAGGCATCACGCGATACCTAGCCGCCGTGCTGCGGCTCCGAGTTCAAACGCGTTCGGTTCTGGTTCGAGTAGTCGCATCACATCCCGCGCGTCGATCACGCGCTGTCCGTCGCTGAGTTGGTACACCGTGAGCGTCGTACCCGCGAGTTCAATCGTCCCCTTGTGCGTCGCATACGGCTTCCCGTCGACAGGTTCGGTTGGTGCAGGCAACGCCTCGAACTCCACACCGTCGGTCCAGTCGCCGCGTCGCGCATTTTCCTTCAGCGCGATGGCTCGTGCACTCGGCAACTCAGTCATCCCCGAAACTCATCGGCGCAGGCCCGGTGTTCGGCACCGCGAACACATCGACCTTCGGTTCGGCAGGTACGGGACGCACTGGTCGCGCGCCCTCACGTGCCAGAAAGGCGCGATTGTCCCGGCACGGGCACGCTTCGCGCCACGTTTTCGGGTTCGTGTTCGACGGAACCTTGTCGCACAGCTTGCAGCGGTCGACCATCGGTGACCCATTCGCACTCGTCATGCGGCTTCGCTCGTCGTAGCGGCGAAGGATCGTGACTGCGCGTTTGTAGTCGAGGTCGGTAGGCACGTGCGCCCTATACGCCTATCTCGGGGTGGATTGCAAGTCGACTGCCCCAAGGGGCGTGGACCACGAACTTGTAACGCACGCGTGACCCACTCCACCGAATACCGTCGTCTTCTCCTGCTTCTGCTTCAACTGCCACATGGCGGGCCAACCGTCGATCAGGGGTTCGTCGCCGCTCCACTCACCGCGCACGATTCGATTGCCCATCGAATTATTTGCGCCGATCACGCGAGAGTATCCCGCCTCGCGACACGCTTCGAGAAATTCCGGCTTCCACTCGGGTTCCTGCATCGCCAACTGCTGCGCCATGACTACGCCTCCCTTCGCTTGGTCGACACGTCGTCGACCGTGACGCTATTCACCAACTGCATGCTCATCGTGCTCCCAACTTCCCGTACTGCCCAAGCACTTCGACGCTCGGACGAAACGCGTTGGTCTCGACGTTGTGGAGTGTCGTCTTCGGAATCCCCGACTTCGCCGACATGCGCTTGAGAGACAAGCCGGCTTTGCGGCGTACGTGCCGCAACCACTCGCCGTTGACCGTGGTGAGAATCGTTCCGCACGCACTGCATTCGACCTTACGCGCTTTCTTGGGAGCCCTCATGTCGGGGTCCGATACACCGGAACCGTCGGGCATGTCAAGCGTACAGTCTTGCTTTTCTCGCTGCCGCTGTGGCACCACGGGCCGCATGACATCTGCCCCGCTTTACACCGAACTGTTCGCCAACGATCCGATGCTGCCGGCGCAGATGCCGCTGCGACAAAAGGTCGTCAACACGGGTGAGAAACGCTTGATGCTCGCCGTGCTCGAAGACGCCGTGAAATGCGCGCTGATGGAGCCTGTGCCACGCACTTGGCGCTGTGGTCCGCCCGATGCGCGCGGCAGGCCGTGGGACGAAGCGTTGCGCTGGATGCTCGACACGGATTGGGATTGGCCGTTCAGCTTCGTGAACATCTGCGAGACCCTGAAGATCAGTCCCGACGCGGTTCGCGAGTCGATTCGGGGGAAGTTGGCGGCCCGTCGATCACCTCTTGCAGTGCCTCCACGATAGGCCCCATCGCCCACCGCGTCCACGGACCCTTGTTGGTGCGCAGCTTATCGAGCAGATCCTGCGCTTCTTCTGGCGAGAATAACGCGTGCGCCGCATCAAACGTCGCATCTCTCTTGCGCTGCACCAATTGCGCTTCCCACTGCTTCTCCCACTCGCGATACTCGTCGTCCTCGTTCATCTCGTTTCTCTTTTCGCTCACTGTTCATCCCACACCGGCTCGAATATCCCTTCGCCGTCGTAGTCGCACGGCTCGGGTTGCGGCACGCTCTTGATCTGCGGGCGATAGCGGCCTCGCGGTAATTCGGGTTCGAGTGAATTGCGGTCGCGCGCCATCGCCTTGAAGTGCTCTGGGTACTCCTCGAACGTCGGAGCACGCTTGCCGTGTCGCTTCTGCAACTGACCCGGATCGTTGGTCACCGGGCCGTGGTTGGCGAGAGCTTCCGGTGTTCCCCATGCAGCGCACTTCGTGCACAGCACGTCTTGCACCGACCCGCTGCACTTCTCGCATCCCATGTCGCCGTGGCACTTCCAGCAGGCTTGATACGACGTGCGACCGTGATGCGGCTCGCGCCCGTGCTTCGACTGCCACGCGCATGCAGAGCCGTAGCAGTGCACCGGGTGATCGTCGTCGGTCGGTTGTCGACCGAAGAACGAAGCCGACATGAAGTTGTGACACGTGAGGCATTCACCGGGTCGCGCTGCGCGTGGAGCCTCTGGCGACTCCGCTTCGTTGCCTTGCTTGGGGACGAACAAGCCGCCCGATTCCGCACGTGACTTACGCTTGGGCATGTCGTGCTCCGTTGTCAAATTCGCCTTCGATCACTCGAACGGCGTTGCTCGCATTTTTGGTCAACCACTCGAAGGTCAGACGCCAATTACCCTTGCCGCGCCCGCACAAGAAATCCGACGTTCCTACGCGCACGAACACAGACGCCCACCACTGCGGGTCGGGATGCTCCTTGAGCCGCGCCCGCGCTTTTCGACGGCGCTCCTCGGTGAGCGGCAGCGTCACGCACGGCAGCCCGTACAGCCGCGCGCAGTTCTTGTTGTAGCCGTCGCCGAGCATGTCGGAGGTGATGACAACCGTGCCGTTCTCGGTCGACACTTCAACGCCGTCGTCGTCCCCGTCTTCGAGATCGTCGCCTTCGTCGTCGTCGGAATCGTTGTCGAGTGGGATGAGTTCCTGCTGTGCTGGTATCGCCTTGAGTTTGGGTCGCTTGGGACGTGTGGTGGTAGGATCGTCTGGGTCGGGAAGGTGAAACGCCTCTTCGTAGCGTTCGTAAAAGGCGTCGAAGAAGGGTGATTTGCGCAGGCTCGCGATGAGCTTCACCACACCTGCGTGCTGGTGGTTCGGCGGCACGAGCTTCGGCCCGTACTGCTGCGCGGCCATCTCGGGAATCCAAACCTCCTCGCACTCGAAGTCGTAGAAGGCAAACCCGATGTCCTGCAGCGCAACGATTGCCGCACGCGCGTCCTCGCTCGACATGCCGAGTTCGTGACACAGCGTCGGCAGCGGCAGGTAGTACAGCCCGATCGACGAAGCCGACGCGCACGTGAACAGGTAAGCGCCCAACACCTGAGCGTCACGCCCCGCTGCGCGAATCAGCTTGCCCGTTGTGCCGGTCCAGTAACGCGGACGAAACGAGTAGTAGCGATCCGACATGGCGGACACTCGCAATCAAGCCGCATCTTCGTCACGCTCCGGCACCGGGTCTGGCGGAGGTTCACCGAGATCCGCCACCACGCGGTCCATCTCGCTGCGTATCCACGGCGCAAGAAACTTGTCGGGCGCCGACAACCCAGCCCGACGAAGCCGTGTCTTGAACGCCCGCCGCCACCGAGCGTGCTGATCTTCGTCGACCCACAACTGCACCAACACCTTGCCGACACGCTTGCCCATTTCGCGCTCTCCCCTCGTGCTCGCCAAGCCTCATATCCGAACTGCTCGTGTATGTCAAACGCGATGCGACAATTCCCCTCTCTGCACTCTCCCTACAGATACAGGAACAGATACATACACTCCACATCGCGCGACGCGCGTGCGCGAGAGCCCCTCTCAAGGGGCTTGCAAGGGGCTCCGAAGGGGCTTGCAAGGGGCTTACGATTCACCGAATTGTGGATAACTCCCGAAAAAACGGCAATTGGACGACGCTGAACTCGGATTCTAACTGCGCTTGAGGAAAGAGGAATACGGAAATTCCCAGTGACCTTCGGTGGGAGTTCAATGGAGCAGGCTCTCTTTCGGGGGAGTCGTCGAAGGTATCCCCGGCCTGACAAAAGGGACCCGTGATTGTGTCTCACAGATCGTGGTTGACATCAGGTCGGATAATATCCGGCACGTGTCGAAGCACCTTGTTGAGAAGATCGTAGCAAGATCAGGCAGTTGCTCTGATTCGTCATGGAAATGCCGGGCCTCATAATGCGCGCTATCGGACGTAGTGACGCAATCGGGACGCGTTCTGGTGGTGGTCAGCTCGACGCCTCGATGCACAAGGTTTGATTGACTGTCTCACGACGATGAGACACTTTCTTCCTCGTCGGTCAGTCTCCCTAGCAATGCCATGCCAACTATTCATCATTGGCACGGATCTTCCCGGCAATTGTCAAGTCAATATGTCACCATGTGTCTCAGGTTGTGAGACACTTCACTCCCAAAAGCAAAAGGCGCCGGATCGCTCCGACGCCTTGCTTGCCCTTGCTCACTGCCCGATGTTCACCGGAAAACCGCCGCAGTCACGGCAATAGTCACCAGCGAACAACAGCGGGTTAGGGCAACCAAGATTGGAGCACACGTGGCGCGCATACTCCAAATGTCCAGCACACAAGCGAGAAGGATGCTTCGTGTACGTGGTGCAATAGGAATGCTCGCAGCATACCGATTGTTTAGTATTCATCTTTCAATCCTCCTACCCGACACAAGCCAAGCACGTGCTCAGCGTCGAGTCTCGTCTAGGCCGCGTTCCACCAGCTTGCGCGCGGCGGACCCTACAGGGTCGCGTTGATCCTTAGCCAGCTTGCGCAGCTTCACCATGTAGGCTGGCTTGAGCCGCACGCTAACCACTTCAGTCCGCTCTGTGTCTTTCTGCATAGATGCACCATACACACAGACGCAATCTTTGTCAACATTCATTTCTCATGTTGACAAGCGTGCTGCTTGTGTGTAGATGTATTCGCGTGACTGGCATCTACCTCATAACCCACAAGGCGAGCCGCAAGGTCTACGTTGGCTGTTCCCGTCGCATCGAACTGCGCTGGTCTCAGCACGAAACAGCACTGATTGACGGCTCGCACAGCAACCGCGAACTGCAAGCCGCATTCAATGCTGATGGCTTCGCCGGATTGCGCTTCGAGGTA